>ERZ791917.16-NODE-16-length-246934-cov-5.185868_pt1 | contig 246934 bp, 216 predicted proteins | sample MGYA00510138_ERZ791917 | MGnify/ENA primary metagenome ERZ791917 (study PRJEB30046, sample SAMN00792102) | human gut metagenome | study: EMG produced TPA metagenomics assembly of the A metagenome-wide association study of gut microbiota in type 2...
CGGGTGTACAGATTCGTGTGCACGTCCTGGCGAAGCTCTACCTCGCTTTGGTGCAGCACCTTGTCTTGACTGACTACGGCAAAGCCAATATGCCTCTGCCCGGTGTCTACGCCAAGGCTAACCTTCTGCCTATAGCCATACGAGCCATATTTCAGCTGGATGGTAAAAGGATATTTCTTGACCACGAAGGCCTTGTCACTTTTCAACAGCAGTCTGGCCTTTCTTGGGCCGCACGGCATAAGCGGCTTGCCGTCCTTATTGAGCAGAAATACCCGGCTGGCATTTTCATACTTCATGTTGTTCTCCTTTTTCTTAACGCAGGAAACAGCGATTCCTGCCGCTTGTCCGAATTAGGAGATCCAATCCGGATTCGCGTTGTTGCCCATCGACAATGTTATCCATGCTTGCCATGACACCAGAGAGACACGGCGATGCAGTTGACTGTCACGTTAACCTCATGACTGTTTACAGAGCTGCCACAGAGCCAAAGACTTGAGCATCATCCGTGGGTGTGATGACATGGATAACGTAGTTCCTCTATCCAGTCAGCCGAAGCAGACTGGATAGCTTAGTCTAGACAATGAAAGCTGAATTTCTCCAGCCTCCCTATTGAAAACAAAGGACTTGAAACTTGCGCTTCAAGCCCCTTACTTCAGTAAGGGGTTACCATTGACCTTATTCGGCTGCTTCGCCTTGTTCTTCTCTTGGCTCTTCCTTGTAGTCGCCGTTCGGGCAGAGGACGACCATACCGTCCTTGCGCTTCTTTTCGACCAGGAAGTGGCCGTCGTTCGGGCAGACCCGGCTAATCGGCTTGTCCCAGGAAACAAAGTCACAGTCTGGATAGCGGGAACAGCCATAGAATTTCCGGCCCCGCTTGGACTTCTTTTCCAGAACTTCTCCTTCCCCGCACTTCGGACAAGTCACGCCGACCTTCTTGACGATGGTCTGGGTGTGGCGGCAGTCCGGGAAACGGGAGCAGCCGTAGAACTTGCCGTAGCGGCCCATCTTGACCAGCATCGGGGCCCCGCAGATTTCACAGTCAAAGCCAGCTGGCTGGTCCTTGATCTGGATCTTCTGGATCTCGCTGTCGGCCTTCTCCAATTCTTTGGAGAACGGCTTGTAGTACTGGTCAACCACACTGACCCAGTCTTTCTTGCCTTCTTCGACTTCATCGAGTTCATCTTCCAGCTTGGCCGTGTAGTCAACGCTGGTGATGTCCGGGAAGAACTGCTCGACCAAGCCATCGACGATTTCCCCCAGTTCGGTTGGCACGATTGCCCGGCCTTCCAGCTTGACATAGTTCCGGGACTGGATGTTCTGGATGGTCGGCGCGTAAGTTGACGGCCGGCCAACCCCGTTTTCTTCCAAGGCCCGGACCAGGCTGGCTTCAGTATAGCGGGCCGGTGGCTGGGTGAAGTGCTGCTTGTTGTCTGACTTGGTCAGCTTGACCTCGTCGCCCTCTTCCAGAGCTGGCAGGGCCACGTTCTTTTCACTCCGGTTGTCATAAACTTTGGTGTAGCCGGCAAACTTCATAACTGACCCGCTGGCTCTGAAGGTCACCCCATTTTGGGTCAGGTCGTAGCGGACCGTGTCAAAGACGGCTGGTGTCATTTCACTGGCCACAAAACGGCTCCAAATCAAGGTGTAAAGGCGGAGCTCATCCTTGGTCAAAACCTTTTCCAGGGACTTCGGTGTCCGGTAGACACTGGTCGGCCGGACAGCTTCGTGGGCATCCTGAGCGTCGCCTTGGTTCTTGAAGTGCCGCTCCTTCTTGACCGCGAAGTCGCTGCCGTATTCCTCAGCGATGAACTGGGCTGCTTCCTGGCGGGCAACTGGTGAGATCCGCTTGGAGTCAGTTCTCATGTAGGTGATCAAACCGACCGTGCCTTCCTTGCCAAGGCTGATCCCTTCATACAGGTGCTGGGCAATGTTCATGGTCTTTGAAGTCCGGAAGTTCAGCCGCCGGTTGGCTTCCTGCTGCATGGTGGAAGTGGTAAAAGGCGCGGCTGGCTGCCGGCGGACTTCTCTTTTAACTACCTTGCTGACCGTAAACGGCTGCTTCTTGTCAAACTTGGCCAGCAGCTTCTGGACAGCCTCGTTATTTGGCAATTCAGTCTTTTTACCGTCTTCGCCGTAAAAGCTAGCCTGGAACTTGTCCTTGCCCTTGGCGAATTCAGCGTCAATCGTCCAGTATTCAACCGGCTTGAAGGACTTGATTTCCTTTTCCCGGTCGATAACCAGCTTCAAAGCAACTGACTGCACCCGGCCGGCTGACAGGCCCTTCTTGACCTTGGACCAGAGAATCGGCGACAAAGAATAGCCGACCAAGCGGTCCAGAACCCGGCGGGCCTGCTGGGCGTTGACCGTGGCTATATCGATGGTCCGGGCGTGGTTAAAGGCATCCTTGACCGCGTCCTTGGTAACTTCGTTAAAGGTTACCCGGTTGGCTTCTTTTTCGTCCAAGCCTAAAACGTGGGCCACGTGCCAGGCAATAGCTTCCCCTTCCCGGTCAGGGTCGGAAGCCAGGTAGACTTTGTTGGCCTTCTTGGCTTCAGCCTTCAGTTCCTTGATGATATCACCCTTTCCCCGGATGGAGATGTATTTTGGCTGGTAGTCGTGGTCAATGTCGACCCCCATCTGGGACTTGGGCAAGTCCCGGATGTGCCCTTTAGAGGCGATTACGTGGTACTTCCGGCCCAGGTACTTCTCGATAGTGTGGGCCTTGGCTGGAGATTCCACGATAACCAGGTCTTTTTTCACCTTGCTCTTTTTCCGCTTCGGGCTGCTCTTCTTGGCAGCCGTGGTCTTTTTACTGCTCTTGCTCTTGCTTTTGTCTTCTTTTGCTGTAGCAGGCATCAAATGCCCCTTTCACTAAATTTGGAATTAAATCTTCTTCAATATAGAAATAATTTCCGGAATTGTCAACCAAAAGAAAATTAACTTAAGGGAGCGGACAGGCAATTTTTACAAGAATTTAATTTTTCACAGGTCAATTTCTTTATCGATAACCGGGGTCGCTCCGGCTGAGATCAGCTGGTTGGTGCCGGCCGACAAGGGGCTGGTGATTGCCCCCGGGACGGCAAATACGTTCCGGTTTTCCTGCAGGGCCAAATTGGCCGTAATCAACGAACCGGAATGGGCTTTGGCTTCAGTCACGATCACGTTCTTGCAAATCCCGGCCAAAATCCGGTTGCGTTCTGGAAAGCGGAAGGGCCTTGGCGGCGTATCGGGCAGGTATTCGCTAAGCAGGAGACCCCGGGCGGCAATTTGCTGCTGCAAAAGCGTATTTTCCCGGGGGTAAAAATAATTTAGGCCATTGGCCACAACCGCGATGGTCTTGCCGCCGAAATTCAAGGCATTCTGGTGGGCCAGGGCATCGACGCCCTTAGCCAGGCCGCTGGCAATCACCTGCTTTTTCTTCAGCAAAACCGGCATGAGGTTCTCAATCACCTTGCCGGAATACGGGCTGGGAGTTCTTGACCCCACGATCACCGTCACCTCTTTTTCCAAAAGAGACAAATCTCCCTTGGCAAAAAGCAAAATCGGCGGCCGATAAATTTCTCTTAATCGTACGGGATAAGCATCGTCAAAGAAACTAATAATTTTGAAATTCCTTTGCAGGTTTTCAATGGCACTTTCATATCGGTCGCTTAAAAAGGCCCGCTCCACCTGGTAGAGGATTTCATCGGGCAATTCCAGGCAGTTCAGCCATTCATGGTCCACGTCCTCATCCGGGGGCATCTGCTGCATGACCTGCAATATTTTAAGATAGCTGAGGCCTTTCTGCAGCTTCAGACGCAGTAAGAATTCGGTTTTGTTCATCTTTTTCTTCCCTCCACTTACTATTACGCCAAAAAGACCATTTTTTCCTTTATCTCTAAATTTTCCTTTTTCTTTTTTGACCAAGAAGAAAAAAGAAAAAGGAAAAAGACTGACCTAGTCAGCCTTTTTAAGTCCAACCATCTCGCTCACCGGACTGAAGGTCAGGCGGTGAATCGGCGTTGGGCCGTATTTTCTTAATGCTTCCAGGTGGTCCTTGGTTCCATAGCCGGCATTATGGTCAAAGGCATAGTCTGGATAAAGACGGGCGTAGTCGTCCATCAAAGAGTCTCTGAAAACCTTGGCCACGATTGAGGCCGCGGCGATCGAGTTGGACTTGGCATCCCCCTTGATCAATTCCACCTGGGGCAAGTCCACCGGCACGTTCATGGCATCGACCAGCAAAGCATCTGGCCTGGTGCTCAAAGCTTCCACGGCCTGCTTCATGGCCTGGCGGTCAGCCTCGTAAATATTGATCTGGTCAATCACTTTGTTGTCCATGACCCCGACGCCGACGGCAACAGCCTCTTGCAGGATCTTGGGATACAGGGCCAGGCGCTTTTGCGGACTCAGTTTCTTTGAGTCGTTGACTTCCAACAAAGAAAAATCTTCCGGCAAAACGACGGCAGCCGCTACAACCGGGCCAGCCAAAGGACCCCGGCCAACTTCATCGACCCCAGCTACGAGCTGCCCTTTAGCCCAAAAGTCCTTCTCGTAACTGAAGCGGCCCATGAATTCTTCCTTTTGCTTAGCCAGCTTTTCCTGCCGGCGCTGGTAGCTTTCCAGCAGCTTCTGCACCCCCTTGCGGTCATCATTAGCTAATTCCGCCAAGGTGTCTTGCGCAACTGAATCTGCCTTAAGCAGGTCTTTAATTTCATTGATTTTCATTATTCGCACTTGGCCGGTCCAGGCTGATCCGGCCCAGCTTGCCCTTTCTTAATCGCTGCAGCATGAAAAGGGAGAAGCGGTCATAGTCGTCCCGCATCCCGTTGTTTTGGGTCATGGCCAAAAGCAGGTCAGTGTCGCCAATATTTTCCAGCTTGTCCTTAGTGCAGTTGGCGAATTTGGCCAGATAAGCCGTGTAGTACTGCCGCAGCTGCCGGATGACAAAAAGGGCCACGTCGTCAGCGTGGAAAATCGTGTCCTTGATGGCCCCAAAAGCAGCCAGCTTGTAGCCCACGTCCTGGTCTTCAAACTTTGGCCAGAGAATCCCCGGCGTGTCCAGGATCTGGATGCCATACGGGGTCTTCAGCCAGGCCTGGCCCTTGGTTACCCCCGGCCGGTCCCCGGTAATGGCGACATTGCGGCCAACCAGGCGGTTGATGATAGTGGACTTGCCGCAGTTAGGCACGCCGACTAAGCAGATGCGGATGATCGGGTTGGAGGCCCCTCTCTCTTCCAACTTCTTGACCTTTTCACTGGCTGCCTTCTTGATCAAGGTGATCAAGGACTGCATATTGGTGTTGTGCTGGGCATCCATCGCCATGACCAAGGTGCGCGGGCCCTGCAATTTCTTTTGCCAGAGCTTGGTCATCACTGGGTCAGCCAGGTCGGCCTTGTTTAAAACGATCAGGTGGGGCTTGTCGCCGACCAGTTCACTGATCATGGGGTTTCTGGAAGCGCTGGGAATCCGGGCGTCCAAAACTTCAACAACAACGTCAATCAAGTTTAATTTTTCTTCCAGCTGATTCCTGGCCTTGTTCATGTGGCCTGGATACCATTGAATTTTAGTCATTTTTCCTCCCAAAAACAGCAGAAAAGGAAGCCGGGGCTCCCTTTCGTTTGTCGCTGAATCCTAAAAAATTATCCTAGTACTGCATTTTCTCTTCATAAGCCTGGTAAGCATCGTCAAAAATCGTCATGCTGGGCAGGTAAGCGGCATTTTCCTCCAGATATTCTGACAGCCTGGTCCGATCCTGTTCCTGTCTGGGAAAGGTCGAGTCAAACTGGGCGTTGTTGGCAAACTGGGCCAGGTCGCCGTTTGAATCTGGATCGCGCAAAGTCATCAAAAACTGGTAAAAACTTTGTCGGTAGGCCATATATTACTCCGTATAAAACATGACCGCGTAAGCCTCATGGCCTGCGTGGGTGATGATGATCGGGCTGGTTTCCTGGACCAGGATCTTCAGGTCAGGGTTGACTTCCTTGAAGCGCTGGGCGAGCTCTTCCATCTTGTCTCTGGTGTCGACATAGGAGATGCCGACATACTTGACCTTGTCGCCCAGCTCTTTCAACTGGTCGACCAGCATGTTGTCAAACTTCTTGATGAATTTCTTCCCCCGGCCCCGGTAAGGGACATTCAAGCTGCCCTCTTTCATGGTCAGGCCAACGTGGAAGTTCAAAGCTGAAACCACCCGGCCGGCCCACTTGCCCAAACGGCCGCCGGCTAAAATGTTCTGCAGGTTGGGCACCATCATTTCCAGGTACATATTCTTGCCGATCTGGGCCAGGTGAGCCAGGATTTCATCCATTTCCTTGCCCGCTTCCGCGTCCTTGGCCGCCTCAATGCAGTAGTAGCCTTGAGAGCGGTCAGTATAGCCGCAGTCGATGACCGTGATCTTGCCGGCTACCATTTCAGCTGCCTGGCGGGCAGAATCAACCGTCCCCGACAGGGTCTTGGCCATGAAAATCCCCAGGACTTCACTACCGTCAGCCGTCAGTTCTTCCATTCTCTCCACGAACAGGCCGACCGGGGGCTGGCTGGTCTTGGGCAGCTTATCTGCCTCATCCATCTTTTGGATAAAGTTGGCCCGGGTAATGTCAACGCCATCCGTGTAGGTATGTCCGTCGATTGTCACCGACAGGGGCACCACCGTAATACCGTATTTTTCAATTTCTTCCGGACTCAGCTGTACTGAGGAATCCGTCATGATCTTGATCTTAGACAATTTAACTGACCTCAATTTCCAAATTATCCTATCAGCTTCTCAGTTGTGATAGAATTAGACTTAATACAGACTTTAGTATAGCAAATTTTCGGCTAAAAATTATAATTAATTGATCAAAACTGAAAGGGACTTTATATGGCTTTCAATCCTTGGCAGCCGGTCGAAGACCGGCCTAAATCTTACTATATCATTGACAATGTTCTCTCAGCCGTCGTGCACGGGATCGGCTTCGGCCTCTCAATCGCCGGCCTGGTTATTTTAGTGGTCCGGGCCGCCCACAGCCACAGCGCCCTCAGAGTGACAACTTTTGCCATCTACGGGGCTTGCATGATCCTGCTTTACCTCTTCTCGACCCTCTACCACAGCCTGGTCTTTACCAAGGCGAACAAGGTCTTCCAGATCTTCGACCACTCTTCAATCTTTATCGCGATTGCCGGCTCTTATACCCCTTATACCCTGGTCACGATCGGCGGGGCTAAAGGCTGGATCATGTTCGGCATCATCTGGGCCTTGACGGTCTTTGGGATCCTCTATTATATCTTTAACCAGGGCAAGCACGTTATCGGCGACACCATCCTTTATATCGCCATGGGCTGGATAGTGATCCTAGCCGGCAGCCAGCTTTATTTCAGCCTGGGGTCGACCGGCTTTTGGCTTTTAGTCTCAGGCGGGATTGCCTACACCTTTGGCTGCCTCTTCTTCTCTATGCGGGGCCTGCCATATAGCCACGTCATCTGGCACTTCTTCGTTTTGCTGGGCTCCATCTTGATTTTCTTTTCAGTTTTATTTTACGTCTAAAAAAGGCGCTGGTGACCAGCGCCTTTTAGATTGCCAAAAATTCCGCGATTGCCGCCTGGCTGTTCTCCACCTGGCCGCTGACTACGCCCTCAAGGGCTTTGCGCAAAAGCTGGCCCAGTTCCGGTGAAGGCTTAATCCCTTCCTTGATCAGCCACTGGCCGTCAATGGCCAGTTCCCCTGCCGCCTTGATTGGCAGACGGTTATAGCGGTCTAACAGGACCTGGCTAGGCAGTGGCTGGCCCAAAAGTCCCGCTAGCTTTAAAGCCGCCTCCAGGTTCTCCTGGCCGATTTCAAAGAGGTCAAAATCGCTCTCTTCCCCCCGGCTCAAGAGGTCAAAGGCGGCCACGATCTCTCTGACTTGCTGGTTCATTGCATTGGAGTTCTTCCAGGCCCGCATGAAAGACGAAATCTTGTCAGCCGGCAGGTTGATTAAAACGGCGATCAAGCTCCAAAAGATTGCTTCGTCATCCGGACCGGCCTTAAGGTCAGTGAAGACAGAGAGCTGGTTCTTTTTCCCGGCCAGACCCGGGCATTCCTCGCTTAAGCCCGTTTCCAAAAAGTCCTTAAAAGCCCGCCGGCTGGCCTTGCCCAGGGCCAGCTTGACAAATTCTTCCCTGATTCTTTCCACGGAAATCTTACTTAAAAGCTCGTGGTTGTCGATAATCGCCTGCCGAGTCTTCTCTTCCAGGCTGAAAGAGAGCTGGCTCATGAAGCGGACTGCCCGCATCATCCGCAAGGCATCCTCATGGAAGCGGTCTTCAGCCACACCAACAGCCTTGATCACTCGCCGCTTCAAGTCGCCTAAACCGTCAAAAAGGTCAATGATCTCCCCTTGCCGGTTCATGGCCAGGGCATTGATGGTAAAGTCCCGCCGCTTTAAGTCCTCGTTCAGGTTCTGCACGAAGGTGACCTTGTCTGGCCGGCGGAAGTCCTGGTAGCCAGATTCCGTTCTGAAAGTCGTGATCTCGTAGCTGGATCCCCCATAAAGGACGGTCACTGTCCCGTGCTGGATGCCAGTGTCGATACTTTTGGCAAAAGTCTCCTTGACTTCTTCCGGGTAGGCACTGGTCGCGATATCCACGTCATGAATCGGCCGCTCTAAGAGCAGGTCGCGGACGCAGCCGCCGACGAAGTAAGCTTCAAAGCCTGCTTCTTCCAACTTTTCCAGGACCGGCATGGCCTGGGCAAAAATTTCTGTCATACGAATATTAGTCATCATCTTCTCCACCTTGACTGTTTTTTGCTAAAATTAATTACGCATGGGGAATAATTAAGAAAGGAGTATCGAAATGAACAAGCCAAAATTCAAATGGACCACTAGTGACACGATCGATATCCTGATGATTGCCCTGGGTTCGGCCATCTACGCCTTCAGCGTGGATATGGTGTCGATCCCCAACAAGCTGGCCGACGGGGGATTGTCGGGTTTCACCCTGATCATTCGCCACTTCTTGGGGGTCAACCCCGGTCTCAGCACCTTCATCATCAACATTCCCTTGATCTTTTTGGGCTTTAAATATATGGGCAAGCGGGCCATGATTTATACCGTCTGGGGAACCCTTTGCCTGTCCTTCTTCTTGAGCATGTGGACCCTGCAGTCTATTATAGACCAAGTTCCCCTCCATCACGACCCCTTCCTGGCCACAGTCACGGCCGGCTGCTTGTCGGGGCTGGGACTGGGACTGGTCTTCCGCTTTAACGGGACGACCGGGGGCAGCGACGTTATCGCCAGAGTCCTGCAAGAAAAATACGCGATCGAGCCCAATAAGGGCCTGCTGGCTTTAGACTTTTTAGCCCTGTCCTGCTCCCTGTCCTACCTGGACTTCTTCCATATCGGCTACACCATGGTCTCTTGCTTCATTTTATCCAAGGTCATGGCCCTGGTTACTGAAGGTGGGACCCGGGCTAAGGGGGTCTTCATCATTTCCCAGAACTACAAGAATATCGCCAAGCTGATTGACCTGCGCTTAGAGCGGGGCTTCACCTACATTAACGCTGAGGGCGGCTATTCCAGCGACCCCCGCCACATGATCTACCTGGTTCTGTCGCCAAGGGAAATCCCGGAATTGAAGAAAATCGTCAAGCAAGAAGACCCTAAGGCCTTTATCATCTTCTTTGACGTCAATGAAGCTTTGGGCGAAGGCTTCAGCTACCAAACTAAACAATCCAGCTTATTTATCAGAAAGTAAAAGGAGTCACCAGCGTAACTCCTTTTTTTCATACCTTAATCCTAAGGGCCGCGTCCCGCAGCTTCTTATTGGCATAGACGATGGCTGTTTTATTATCCTTGACTTCCAGAACCAGGAAGGGCTCCCAGATATAAGTAAATGACTTTCGCAGGAAATTTGTCAGATCATCTATTTCAATCAGATTACTAGCTTCCATCTAGCTATTTTTTGTCATTAGAGACTTTTTTAAAGCAATTATACTAAACTATTCTATCTCTTTCTTAAAAATAATAGTATTTTTACAATTTTTTTGTAAATTAAAACCGCTCTCACTTAGAGAACGGTTAAAAAGCATTCAGTTATAAAGGTAATTTCGCGAACTGGCTGCGGTAAAGCTGGCTGTAAAAGCCGCCCCGGGCCAAAAGGTCAGCGTGCTTGCCGCGTTCAATAATCTGCCCGTCCTTCATCACCAGGATCAAGTCAGCATTAACGACCGTGGACAAACGGTGGGCCACGACAAAGCTGGTCCGGCCCTGCATCAACTTGTCAAAAGCAACTTGAATCAGCATTTCTGTCCGGCTGTCGATAGAGCTGGTTGCTTCATCCAAAATCAGCATTGGCGGGTCCAGCAGCATGACCCTGGTGATGCAGAGCAGCTGCTTTTGCCCGGCGCTTAAGCTGTCAGCGGAAAGGGGCGTGTCCAGGCCCTGGGGCAGGCGGCGGATAAAGCCCCAGCTGTGGGCGGCTTTTGCGGCTTCAATGATTTCTTCATCCGTCGCGTCTTCCTTGCCGTAAGCCAGGTTGTCCCGGACTGTCCCCTCTTCCAGCCAAGTGTCCTGCAAGACCATGCCGAAATTTTTTCTTAAGGCATGGCGGGACATATCCTTGATATTTCTGCCGCCTAAGTAGATTCTGCCGGAATCCACGTCATAAAAGCGCATGAGCAGGTTGATAGTGGTCGTCTTCCCGCAGCCGGTCGGCCCGACCAGGGCAACCCGCATCCCCGGCTTAGCAGTCAAGTTGAAGTCCCTGATCAAAGGCTTGTCCGCCTGGTAAGAGAAGTTGACATGGTCAAAGACGACTGAACCGGTCTTGACTGCAAGCAAATTGCCATCAGCCTTGCTTAAGTCAACCGGATCAACTTCCGTCTCTTCATTGATCAGTTCAAATACCCGGCCGGCGCAGGCAGCCGCGTTTTGCAGCTCAGTAATCACCGAGCTGATGTCGTTAAAAGGCTTCATGTACTGGTTAGAGTAATTCAGCAAAACGCTGAGCCCCCCAACCGTAAGGCGCCCGCCCATGATGGCAAAAGCACCCGCCAAGGCAACCAGGGCATAAATCAAGGAATTGATAAAGCGGGTGGCCGGGTTGGTCAGGCTGGAATAAAAGGTCGCCTGCTGGCTGTATTCTTGCAGGCGGTGGTTGATTTCAGCGAAGCGACTTGAGGCAGTTTTTTCATAGCCAAAAGCCTTAACCACCTTGACCCCGCTCACCATTTCCTCAATCAAGCTGGTCTGCTCGCCCCGAGTCTGGCTCTGCTTTCTGAACATCTGGTAGGACCGGCTGGCAATAAAGCGGGCCACGATGAAACTCAAAGGAGTCAAGAGCAAAACCAGGAGGGTGATTTCTACCGACTGGCTGAGCATGAAGGCCAGGGTAGCCACAATAGTGATCAAGCCGGAGAAAAGCTGGGAAAAGCCTAAGAGCAGGCCGTCAGAGAGCTGGTCAGTGTCAGCAATGATTCTGGAAACAATGTCCCCGCTTGGGTGCTGGTCCAGATATGACAAGGGCAAAAGCTGCAGCTGCCGGATGGCCTTTTCCCGGATATCCTGGACGGTCCGGTAGGTCAGTTTATTGTTGATCAGGCCCATCAGCCAGGTGGCGGCAGCTGAGACAAGCACCAAGATTAAAATCTGGACCAGGTCCTGGCCAATAGCCGGAAAGTCAACTTTGCCAGTACCGACAATCTGGTCAATGGCCCGGCCAAAGATGATCGGCACATAAAGCTGGAGGATAACGGAGACTGCCGCCAGAATTATGCTGATGAATAAGAGAAGGCGGTAGCGGCCGATAATTGGCAGAAGCTGCTTCATGGCCTGCCAGCTGTCCATTTTCTTGTCTTGCTTTTTCATCGGCTCCCCTCCTTATCTTCTTTCGCTTCTTTTTCCTTCGGTAACTGGGAATAATAGATTTCCTGGTAAAGCTGGCAGTCGGCCAAAAGCTCCTCGTGCTTGCCGCTGGCCACCAGTTTGCCATCGTCTAAGACCAAGATCTGGTCAGCCTGCATGATGCTGGAAGCCCGCTGGGAAACCAGAATCTTAGTTACGTCCTTCAAGCTGGCCAGAGCCTGCCGCAGACTCGCCCCCGTTGCCAGGTCCAGGGCGCTGTCGCTGTCATCCAAGATCAAAAGCGGAGCCTGCTTGACCAGGGCCCGGGCGATGGTCAAACGCTGCTTTTGCCCGCCGGAAAGGTTTCTACCTTCCTGCTCGAGCTGAAAGTCCAGCTGGCCGGGCTTAGCCAAGACTACGTCTTTCGCCTGGGCCAATTCCAGTGCCCGCCACAAGTCTTCATCACTGGCCTCCAGCCTGCCCATCAGCAGGTTGTCCCGGATACTGCCGGCAAAAAGCTGGGCCTTTTGCGGGACCAGGGCATACTGGTCCAGCAGCTGCTCTTGGGTTAGGTCTTTTAAGGAAAATCCGCCCAGCTTGATCTCCCCTTCCCCGCAGTCATAAAAGCGGGTCAACAGCTTCAAAAGGGTGCTCTTGCCGCTGCCCGTCCCCCCGATAATGCCGACAGTCGTGGCCGGCTTGATCGTAAAGGTCAAGTTTGAAACAGCCGGCGCTGAGGCTGCCGGATAGGTAAAGGAAACATTTTTAAAATTAACCTGACTTTTTGTGACCTTTGGACCTGCTTCAGGATAAATCAAGTCATTTTCCGTGGCCAGAACCTGGCCAACCCGGTCCCCGCAGGCCCAGGCCCGGTTGATGGTGATAATCAGGCTGGCTAGCTTGATCAGTTCCACGATCATTTGGGCCAGGTAGTTGTAAAGAGCCACCACTTGCCCTTGAGCCATTGCTCCGGTATTTACCTGGATGGCGCCAACTTGAATCAAGACGATGGCTGCGATGTTGATCATGACATAAGTCACCGGGTTCATGGCGGCTGACAGGCGGCCGACAAACTCGTTCAGCTTGGTCATGGCGAAAACTTTTTCATCAAATTTGGCCACGGCGGCTCTTTCTTTTCTGAAGGCCCGGATGACCCGGACCCCGGTCAGGTTTTCATTGCTTAGGCGGGTAATTTCATCCAGCCGCTTCTGCACCTTCCGGTAAAGGGGGATGCTGACCAGCATGATGCCAAAAACGACCAGGGCTAAAAGCGGAATCGCCACGGCAAAGATCAAGGCCGCTTTAACATTGACCGTGAAAGCCGCGATCATTGACCCAAAGACGATAAAAGGACTTCTTAATAAGAGGCGCAAAGCCATGTTGCAGCCTGTCTGCACCTGGTTGATATCACTGGTCAAGCGGGTGATCAAGGTACTGGGCGGCAGCTGGTCCAGGTTGGCAAAACTGAACTTTTCCACCTTGTCAAAAGCCGCCTGCCGCAGCTGGCTGGCCAGGCCCACGCTGGCCTTGGCGGCAAACCACTGGGCAGTAATGCTGGCCGTGATCCCTAAAAGGGCCAAAAGGGCCAAGAGGCCAACCTGCTGGAAAACATAGGCCTGGTTTCTTTCTTTGATCCCGTAATCGATGATCCTGGCCACGACCAGGGGAACAAAGAGGTCAAACCGGGCTTCCAGCAGCTTGAAAAGCGGGGCCAGAATACTTTCTTTTTTATAGTCTTTGAGGTAGATAAAGACGTATTTCATGTTCCACTTCCTTAATTTATTCGATACTTCGAAATTCTATCATACTTTATTCTTATTAAAATCAACAAGTACATATTTCTAAATTTATTTCTAAATCGATCATTTTTCCGAGTTTACCACTTGATTTTTTACAGGATTAGCAATAAAGTTTAGTCATAATACTAAACAATGAACACCTTTTCATTGTTAATATCTCAATTTCTTTTGCCTGGCAGCTTTTCTAACCGGGAAAATTAGAAATTGTTAGGGAAAAATTGCTTTTTTTAAAAGTTTCGATTTTTTTAATAACAAGTGTTTTTATTTCTTGAGGAATTGATATATTATTATATCAGAACTGTTTGATACGCGTAGCATATATATCCGACATTTCAATCTTTATTATTATGAGGAGCTTAGTAAACCCGTGAGAATCGAACACCTAGAGATCTTTGTAAACGCCGCGCAGACGCAGAGCTTTACCAAGACTGCACAAAACATGAACATGTCCCAGCCAGCGGTTTCCCTGGCCATATCCTCAATCGAGAAGCAACTGGGCTACCAGCTGTTCAGCCGCTCCCGCCGCAAAATGCTGCTGACCCCGGCCGGTCGGTCTTTGTACAACAGCATCAAGAGCGAATTGAACGACTACCGGACCGCCATTTCCAAGGCCAAGCGGATCGCCATGTCAGAAGGACAAATCACCTTGAAGGTTGGCTTAATCGGGATTCTGGCCGAGCAGCTGATGCTTCCTGGCTTGATCCGCCAGTTCCGCAGAAGCCGTGACACCGTCAACATCGAATTCTTCGTTGAAAGCAGCCCGGTTCTCTTTGAGAAGCTGGCCTCCCACGAGCTTGACCTCGTCTTGTCAACTCCGGAAGCCATGCCGAAATTCCCGGACTTCACCGCCTACACGATCGGCAAGTTGAAGTGGTGCACCCTGGTGCCAAGTGACCACCCTCTGGCTGAAAAGGACCTGCTTTCAGAAAAGGACCTGGACGGCAAAGACCTGGTCTTCCTGGACCTTTCTTGTTCATCACCGCTGATTACCTTGATGCAGGACCGGATTGAAAAGAACTGCAAGCAAAGCCGTATCTTCTTTGCCAACAATGTCGTGGCGCAAACCATGATGGTTTACACCCAGCAAGGCCTGGCTATCCAGCCGTACACCGGCCCGCTTGATGACGACAATTGCGAAGTCACCGGCCTAAAGCGGGTTCCACTGGACGTCAAGGTCAGCTCAGACCTAACCCTCTTCACTTGCAGGGATGTCCTCGACGAACACGTCCTGGACTTGATGAACTGGCTCAAGGCACAAAATCTGGGCTAAGATTATAAGTATACAAAAAATGCTCATCGGTTGATGAGCATTTTTCATTGCTGTTTTTCGACTTGAGTTATTTGATTTCATTAAAGGACTTATTGCAGTAGTTGATCAACTGCCGCATGTCCTGCTTGCCCCAGTTCCAGGCCCTGAATTCCTTCAAAAATTCCTCTGAGCAATAGTTTAAGTAGTTCTCCTCTGCTTCTTCCAAAATCTGCCGGGGATCCATGGCCCTGATTTCCGCCAGCCGGCTTTGTCTGATATAAGCCGGGTCGTTTAAGAGAGACTTGCGGCTGACCGGTTTTAACTGGCAGCCCCAGCTGGCTGCTCGGGCGCTTGCCAGGTGCAAGAAGGCAGCGTTGTGGGTAATGCAATCCTGCAGGATCTGCTGGCCCCGGCCAGATTGTCTGGGCATCTCCAGGCTAAAGCAGTACTGCCGATCTAAAGTCAGAAAAAGTCCGTGATTGTCAAGGCACTCAAACAGCTTCATTTGGTGCAGGCCCACCAGGTCAAGCGGCTTGTGGCGCATGATAAAAAAAGAGAAATAGGCGTACGAGCCAAAAGACTGCACATACTGGTCGGACATTCCAATCTGCCGACAGAGCTGCTTTTTAATAGTCAGTTCGTGGTCCGGCTCCTTCTTTCTCAATTCATGAACCAGGCGGCGGCATGTCTTCTTTTTAAGCAAGACCCAGCCGGCAGCGGCGTCATAAATGATCGTCCGGTACTTGCCCAAAAGCAGGTCCATCTGGAAGTCGTAGACTGCGACCGTCTTCTGGTTTATCTGGTAGTCCTCGTCGGCCTGGGCGGCTATTTTCCCGCTAGCCAGCAAGGCCGGCAGATTCTGCCGGTCAACCACCGCCACATTCATATCGCAAATTTTTTTTCTCGTTCTCATTTTCTCCTAAACAAGCTCCTAACACTATTTCCCGTTTATATGTTGTTATTTTTCTCCTAGTCTAATTTAACAAAAAGTCCTTTTCGAAGCAAGCGGTTTCATTATTTTTGGCTGGCTTTTACCAGCCTTGTATGCGCTTCCGGTATTGGTTGATTTTCCTGCCACGGACGTGTAGAATATTTTCCGTAAAAGTCCGGTTGTTTTTATCCGGACAAGTCAAGTTTTGCTAGAAGGAAAATGAAAATTTGCAAGTCGACCTTATCTCACTGACAATCTCAGGGCTGGTCCTGCTGGTCTTGATCCTCAACATTCTCTATTCCCCAGCCTTCAACCGCCTGGACCGGAAGCTGCACAAGAAACTGGTGCGGACGCAGAAGAATATTTTTTGGAAGATCATCGCCTTCATCAACGAGCCCAAGCTGGTCATTGTCTGGGACGTCTTGATTGCCGGCCTGCTCTTAAACGAAGACAATTACCGGCTCGGCCTTTGGGTCCTGGCCACCTTAGGGGTGACCGACGCGGCCGGCTTTATCGTCAAGCACCTGGTCAAGCGGAGCCGTCCGCATGCCCACTTGTCTGAAGAAGAAGGCTACAGCTTCCCCAGCGGCCATGTCTTAGGGGCGACGACCATGTGCCTGATTCTTTACGCCCTGCTCAGACGGGAATTTGACCAGTTCTTTGCCGTAATTCTTTTGGTCTACTGGCTCTTTGTGGTTATCTCCCGCCTTAACCTCCGGGCCCACTACCCGTCAGATGTTCTGGGAGCCGTGGCCTTGTCTGTCTTCTGTTTTACAGTGGTGCAGACAATCTATGCTGCCCTCTTTTTGAAGTAAGAGATAATACATAATAGAGACGATAACGATATATAGGAGCAAAAAATCCAGAGTTCTAACTTAACAGAACCCTGGATTTTTTATTTTGCAGCTTATTAATTGTGAAAGCCGACCATGAGCCCCCCTCTTTCGGCGTAGAAAGAGCACAGGCCCCGCATTGGCCGGATGGTAATCTCAGCCTCCGGATATTCTGCTAGCAGCAATTCCTTCAGCTTCTCAGCATCAGCCTCGTTTTCGCAGTGGTCAATCACGACCCGGCCGCCCTGGTACTTCTTTTCCTTCATCTGCTTGACCAGTTCCCGCAGGGCCTTCTTCATTCCTCTGGCCTTGGTCAAAGGCTGCAAGTCACCGTCAACGCTGGCCGTCCCGATTAAATTGATCTTCAGCATCCCCGCAATTTTGGCCGCGGCTGGCGACACCCGGCCGTTTAAGGACAGGTTTCGCAGGGACTGGAGGACGAAAAGCAAGTGAGTCTTGGTCCGGTACTCGGCAATTCTGGCTTCCAAGTCAGCAAAGCGGAGCTTGTCATCATTAAGAATGCTTTCGATCCCTTCCAGGATTACTTCCAGTTCCGGACCGGCTGACCGGGAGTCAACGACCACGATCTGGGCATGCGGGTGAGTCTCTAAGTAGATGTCTCTGGCTTGCAAGGCGGAAGAGTAAGTCCCCGACAAGCCGCTGGTAATCGTCACGATCACTGCCTTCTCGCAGCCCTCCAAACTATCCAGCCAGCGCTGGATGCTTGGCGCGGCAGTCTTGCCTGCCTCCTGGCTGGCCTCCATCTTGTTCAAAAAAGCGCCCATGTCCAGCTGCTCGTCATCCAGCCAATTTTCCTGGCCGATGGTCAAAGTCAGGGGCACGACCTCAAGGCCGCGGCTTGGGTCGGTCAAAGTATTGGCGCTTGAATCAACTATCAGTCTCACGTTTTCCATAATATTATCCCGATTCTACATTGTCTCTGGCAGCTTTTCCTGCCTTGTCTGTTTCTAAATCTATTTTAACAGTTTTTCCTTAAGCGGGGAATTTTTTCACTAACCGCTTTCAAGCTTGGTTTTTTTACCAAACTTTCTTAGCAAAAAGTAAAATTTGTAAAAAAACTGTTTTTGGAATCGTTTTCAAAGAACTAGCTGTTTACGGATTCACAAGCTTATACTATAATGAACTTGTAAATAACTACAGAGCGAATGCTCTTGCTGTCGGAGAATTCCTCCGCCAGCATATTTTAAGGAGGATTTTTTAATGACCAAGGTTGTTATTGAAAACGTTCATGCTAGAGAAATCTTTGACTCACGTGGTAACCCAACTGTTGAAGTTGAAGTTACTTTGTCAAACGGTGTAGTTGGCCGCGCTGAAGTTCCATCTGGTGCTTCAACTGGTGAAAACGAAGCTGTTGAATTGCGTGACGGTGGCTCACGTTTGGGCGGCAAGGGTGTTATGAAGGCTGTTAACAACGTTAACACTGCCATCAACAACGAACTGCAAGGCGCAGACCCATTCAACCAACCAGCTATCGACAAGGCTATGATCGAACTTGACGGTACTCCAAACAAGGGTAAGTTGGGCGCTAACGCTATCTTGGGTACTTCAATGGCTACTGCTGTAGCAGCTGCTAAGGCTACCCACCAACCTCTTTACCGTTACCTTGGCGGTACTGACTTGTCAATGCCTCAAACTTTCCACAACGTTATCAACGGTGGTGAACACGCTGACAACGGCATCGACATCCAAGAATTCATGATCACTCCAGTTAAGAAGACTTCATTCCGTGACGGCTTCGAAAAGATCGTTAACACTTACCACACCTTGAAGAAGGTTTTGGAAGAAAAGGGTTACGAAACTGGCTTGGGTGACGAAGGTGGTTTCGCTCCTAACATGAAGGACTCAGAAGAAGCTTTGAAGGCTTTGCACGAAGCTATCGAACGTGCTGGTTACGTTCCTGGCGAAGACATTGCCATCGCTTGTGACTGTGCCGCTTCATACTACTACAACAAGGAAGACGGCAAGTACCACCTGGAAGGCAAGGTTCTTGACGGTGACCAATTGGCAGAATACTACGACAAGTTGCTCGCAGAATTCCCAGAATTGATCTCAATGGAAGACCCATACGACGAAAACGACACTGAAGGTATGGTTAAGTTCACTCAAAGCCACAAGGACCGTCTGCAAATCGTTCTTGACGACTTTATCTGCACCAACCCACGTTTGCTGGAAAAGGCCATCAAGGAAGGCGCAGGTAACGCTTCATTGATCAAGCTGAACCAAATCGGTACTGTAACTGAAACTTTGGAAACCATCCGGATTTCACGTAAGCACGGCTACAACACCATGATTTCTCACCGTTCAGGTGAAACTGGTGACACCTTCATCGCTGACTTCGCTGTTGCTACTAACGGCGGCCAACTGAAGACTGGTGCCCCAGCTCGTTCAGAACGTGTTGAAAAGTACAACCAATTGTTGAGAATCGAAGAACAACTCGGTGACGGCGAACGTCTCGACTTCTTCCCAGCTCAAGACTAATCATTAAAAGATTAGCTCAAGAAAGATCCGCATATGCGGATCTTTTTTTATAGCGGGCAAAAGCTGTTTTTGTCAATGGGAGTATTATTTTGGCCGCTCTTTTAGCCCTGCTGGCCAGCTACCATTTGACCGGCCACGGCCTGCCCTGCTCTTTCCGGGCACTTGTTGTGATCCTCACCCTAGTAATTACTTTTGCCTTCCTGGCATCCCCATGGGCATATTGCTGGCTGTGGCGTTACCAATACGCCCACACCCATGTGGACCACAGCTTTGCAGAATAATATTTGACAAAAAATAATACGCTCAGATCAGCTTGATTTGAGCGTATTTCTTTGTTTTATTCTGCCGTCTTGATTACCAGCTTGCAGCAATATCACGGTTACCTGGTTTTGATTGACTTGGACCTTGATGTCCTTGACCCCAGCTTTAAAGTTGGCCGTATAAACCATAGTGAAGCCTTCTTGGTGATTCTGCCCGTTAGACAGTTTATAAATGCCAGTATAAGTGTACTCCTCTGTCGCCAGCTCCCCAATGGCCTTCAAAAAATCCGGTCCTTCTGCCGGACCCTTTATCTGCTCTTTTTTGCAAAGAAGTCCCACCTTACGTGCCCCCTATCATAGCAAGGACGGGAGAAAAAAATAATCAAGAAGGCGGCGATTTCTAAATATCTTAGCAATCAGACGAGAAAAAGTTTCTTTTCTTAGCTTTATACGGATATCTGGCTATTTTGCCTATTTTTACAACCTTTTTCATGAAAGTTGTCATTCCCCCTTGCATCAACTTCTTCTTTGCGCTAAAATTAAAAACCAATAAGAGATTTAATCTCTGATTTATCTTTACTTTTATTTTCTAAAGGAGCAAATCAAAATGAGGACGAGGACTTACCACTACCGAATATAGCACCATCCAAGATGGTGACTGAAGCTGTTTCATTGCAAAGCAAGGACTGGCAATGGAAAGCTGTCACAGTCATAAGTCGCTCATTGGCTCCAGTATTTCAATTACTGTCAACTTGATCAATTTTAAGTACTCTTGCCCGGAACTTTGCCGCTTGTCAGCTCTTCATTGCTTGTGTCCTTTTAGACGAGGGATTAAACATGAACAAGATCATCGAAGTTAAGCATCTGAAGAAGAATTACGGCGACAAGGAAGTTCTCAAGGACATCAATGCCGTCATCGAAAAAGGAAAAGTCATCACGGTTATTGGTCCATCCGGCTCAGGCAAGAGTACTTTTTTGCGCTGCCTGAACCTGCTGGAAAAGCCGACCAGCGGCCAAGTCATTTTTGAAGGAACGGAACTGACCGACCTTAAAGAAGAAGAGCTGGACCAGCTCCGGCAGAAGATGGGTATGGTCTTCCAAAGCTTCAACCTCTTCCCCAACATGTCCGTCATTGAAAACGTCAAGTTGGCGCCGATGAAGGTCAAAGGGATGAGCGACCAGGAAGCTGCTAAATTAGCCCATGAGCTCCTGGCAAAAGTTGGCCTGGATGACTTTGCTGACCACACCCCAGCCAGCCTGTCCGGCGGCCAGCAGCAGCGTGTCGCCATTGCCCGGGCTTTAGCCATGCAGCCGGACATGATGCTGTTTGACGAACCAACCAGTGCCTTAGACCCGGAAATGGTCGGAGAAGTCTTAAAGACCATGCAGAATTTAGCCCAAACTGGGATGACCATGGTTGTGGTCACCCACGAAATGGGCTTCGCGCGAAAAGTCGCTGATGAGGTCTGGTTCATGGCTGACGGTTATCTTTTGGAACAGGGCAGCCCCGACCAGGTCTTCGACCACCCGCAAAGTGGCCGGGCCAAGGACTTTTTGGCAAAAATTTTGGAAGCCTAGCTAGCAAAGGAAGAATGAAGCAAGATGAAGAAACTTATTAAAATTATGACCGCCCTCCTCCTCTTGTCCGGGCTCTTTACCGCGGCAATTCCAGCGGTTGATGCCGCCAGCAGCAAGAAAGTGGCCAGCGGCACGGTCATGAAGAAGATCAAGAAGTCCGGCAAATTAGTTGTCGGCATGTCCGCTGACTACCCGCCATTGGAATTTACCAAGAACGTTAACGGCAAAAACAAGTATGTCGGCGTCGATGTTGAACTGGCCAAGCAGATCGCCAAGGACCTGGGGGTCAAGCTGGAAATCAAGAACATGGACTTTGACTCCCTCCTGGTTGCCCTGGAAACTGGCAAGATCGACGTGATAATTTCCGGGATGACCCCAACGGCCGAACGGAAAAAGAGCATTGACTTTTCCAAGATCTACTACGCTGAAAAGTCCGACTACTTTGTCATCAGCAAGACCAACAAGGCCAAGTATACCAGCACCGCCTCCTTTAAAGGCAAGACGGTTGGTGCCCAAACCGGTTCGCTTCAGTACACTTCCTTGAAGAAAAACGCTGCGAAGAGCGGGATCAAGATCAAGGGTCTGGCCAAGATCAGCAACCTGCTCATGGCGCTTAAGTCCGGCAAGGTTGATGCTGTTTTATTGGGTGAACTGAACGCCAAGACTTACGCCACTAACGACACTTCCCTGTCTTTGGTCAAGTCCAGCCTCAGCCAGGCTCAGATGGGCAATGCCGTTGGGGTAGCCAAGGGGCAAGGCGACCTGGTCAAGGCCATCAACAAGACCATCAACAATTGCCAAAAGCAGGACCTGTTTAACAAGAAGTACATCCCGGCCGCTGCAAAGGCCATGAAGCAGGCCTCAAGCAAGACCAACAACTCCATGAGCAAGTACACCAGCTACTTCGCGACTGGCCTGGTCTACACCATGATTATTACGATTTGCTCCATCACGATTGGTTTAGTCCTGGGTATCATCTTCGCCTTGATGCGTCTGTCTAAGAACAAGCTTTTGCACGCCATTGCCGTTTGCTACATTGAGTTCCTCCGGGGCACTCCGCAGATGGTTCAGATCATGTTTGTCTACTTCGGCGTCGGGATGCTGATCAAGAATATGCCGGCCCTGGGCGCCGGGATCATCGCCATCGGCCTTAACTCCGGGGCCTACGTGGCTGAAGACATCCGGTCCGGGATCAATTCCGTAGACAAGGGACAAACTGAAGCTGCCCGGTCCTTGGGCCTCAGCCAGGCCAAGACCTACCGCTACGTGGTCTTCCCGCAAGCCTTGAAGAATATCTGGCCAGCCCTGGGCAATGAATTCATCACTTTGACCAAGGACAGCTCCCTAGTCTCCGTCATCGGGGTCGGGGAATTGATGTACGAGACCGGCCTGGTCCAAACCGCGACCTACCGCGGGGTCATGCCACTTTTTATTACCATGTGCATCTACTTCGTGGTCACCTTTATTTTGACCCGTCTACTCAACTACTTTGAACGGCGGATGAACCTAACTTCAAGCCGGGCATAAAGAAAAAACAGACAATAGAAACAAAGAAACTGGAAACCTGGATTGGCTTCCAGTTTTTATTTTGCATATAGGGCAATAATTCGCCGCATAAGGGGGGTAACCACCCGGTCTTTGCGCCAGACAAGTTGCAAGCGGGTTCGCCACTTAGCCAAGTCGATTGGGTAGATGTGGCCTTTGGCATAAGTTTTGGCGATTGATTCTGGCACCAGGGCAATCCCCAGGCCAGAGTCGCTCCAGCGGATGGCCGTTCTGGAATCATCGCACTTGACCACAAAATTTGGGGTGAAGCCTTTTTCCGCGAAGGCTTCCTTGAACATGTCCTCAAAGCGCCGGTAGATGACCAGGGGCTGGCCGGCCAGGTCCTGCAGCCCTACTTTTTCCTTGCCAGGGAAAAAGTCCTGACAGGTAACCGCGGTCATCGGCTCATCGCTGATGTCGACAAAGTTCAAGTTGACCCGGTTGTAGGGGGTGCGGACGATGGCCAGATCCAGCAGGTTGCCCTGCAGCTTGTCCAGGATGCCGAAGGTGTTGTCTTCATAAATGTCAAAGGAGACGCCGGGATGCTGGCGGGCAAAAGCCGTCAATTTAGCGGAAGGAAGCTCGCCGATTGAAGAAGAGACGGAACCTAATTTAACCCTTCCCCGCCCGCCCCGGTCGAGCTCTGTTATTTCTGTCTGGGCGTTTTTGGCTAAGGTTAAAATCTGACCGGCATAATCGCACAGTTTTTTTCCTGCTTCGGTCAGTTCAATTCCATAAGGCTGACGGATAAAGAGCTTAGCCCCTAGCTCCTCTTCTAATTGCTTTAACTGGTAGCTGAGGGCCGGTTGGCCGACAAAGAGCCGCTTGGCGGCTGAAGTAATCTGCCCTTCCTCGGCTACGACCAGAAAGTAATTGAGCTGCTTGAAATTCATTTTCTTCCCTCTCTTTTTAATGATCTTTGAGCTTAGCAGATATCAACTTTTTAGATATCTACCATCATAAATCAGTATTTTATTTATATCAACCTGGGGGCTACAATGAACAGTGAGAAAAATAACTTCTAAATGTAACACGTCACGACTGAAGAATAATTTCAAGGAGATGTTTGAATGAAAGTAAAAGGCTTGACGCAGACCGAAGCTGACCTACGCTTAAAAAAAGACGGACTCAACCAGGTGCCGGAGCCGGAATTCAGCTTCTGGAAGGAATTTGCCGGCAAGCTTTGGAATCTCAGTGCCTGGATTCTGGAGGCGGCACTGCTCTTGGAATGTGCCCTGGGCAAGTGGATCCAGTCCCTTTTCGTTTTGCTTATGCTGCTCTTTGCCGCCTACAATGGGGCGACGCAAAAAAAGAAGTCCCGCAAGGTCCTAAGTTCAATTTCCCAGCAACTGACCCCGGTAGTCGCTGTTTTAAGAGATGACCGCTGGCAAAAAATTGACTCCAAATACCTGGTAGTCGGCGATATCGTCAACCTGCAAAGAGGGGATATTTTGGCCGCCGACATTGACCTTTTGGACGGGAACTTGACCTTAGATGAATCCTCAATCACCGGGGAAGCCAAAAATGTCTACAAAAAAGCCGGGGCTACGGCTTTCGCGGGCACGACCGTCATGGACGGCGAGGCCCTGGGCAGAGTCAGCGCGACCGGGACAAATTCCAGAAGCGGGCAGACCATCAACTTGATCAACACGTCCGCGGCTCCTGGCCACTTGCAGCAGCTTTTGACCAAGATTATCTACTACCTCTGCCTTTTGGACGGGGTTTTGACCGTCATCCTCTTGATCGCGGCTGTCATCCGGGGCGAAAATGTCTTGGAAATGCTGCCCTTCCTGGCCATGATGTTCATTGCTTCTATTCCAGTAGCCATGCCGTCAACTTTTGCCCTCTCTAACTCCTTTGAGGCCACCCGCCTGTCAAAAGAGGGGGTTTTAACCAGTGATTTGACCGGGATTCAAGACGCGGCCAATCTGAACCTGCTCTTACTGGACAAGACCGGGACCATTACTGAAAACAAGACGGCCGTTGCCTCTTTCGCTAATTTTTCAAAGCTCTCAGATGAAGAAATCCTGGCCTTGACCAGCCTGGCCATCGATCAGCGCAACCAAAGCGTGATCGACCTGGCTTTAATGGACTATCTGCAAGAGAAAAAGATTCAAGTTAAAGAAGCAGAATCTTTTACCCCCTTCACTTCCAGCCAGGGCTATTCTGAGGGGCAAGGAGATGGCCATAACGTCAAGCTAGGCTCAATCAAGCAGCTCAGCAAGATTGACCCGGCTATTTCTGAAAAAATAGCTGCCGTTGACCTCAGCCTGGGCCGGTCAGTCGGGATTTTACTCGATGACCGTTTGGCAGGAATTTTTATCACAAAAGATAAAGTCAGAGCTGATTCAAAAGCTGTCCTGGCCGAACTGGTCAAGCGGGGAATCAAACCGGTCATGCTGACCGGGGACAACCAGAAAACCGCGGCCAGCGTGGCTGAAGAAGTCGGCTTGACTGGCAAAGTCATCTCCATCAGTGACTTTAAAGAGGGGGTAAGGGCTGAAGACCTGGCCGGGATCGCCGACGTTTTGCCAGAAGACAAGCTGGACATGGTCAAGTACTTCCAAAAGGCTGGCTACATTGTCGGCATGACCGGGGACGGGGTCAACGACTCCCCTGCCCTCAAGCAGGCCGAAGTCGGCATCGCTGTGTCAAATGCCGCTGACGTGGCAAAAAAGAGTAGCAAGATGGTCCTTTTAGACGACGGCCTGGCCCCAATCGTCAAGATCCTGGATGCCGGCCACCGGGTTTACCAGCGGATGACCACCTGGTCTTTGACCAAACTGGCCAGAACGGCTGAACTGACCATGCTCTTGACCTTCTCTTATCTTATTTTCGGCTACCTGCCGATGGCCTTAAACGCCATGGTCATCTACACGATCATGAACAACATGGTCACCATGATGATCGGGACCGACAATACCCACATCACTTACAAGCCGGAAAACTGGGACATGGGCAAGTTGGCTAAAATTGCCTTCTCCTTAGCTGGAGCCTGGACGGTCATTGGCTTTGCCTTTGTCTCTGCCTTGACAAAGGCCGGGGTAAATCATGATCAAGTTGGGACCATGGTCTACGTCTTCTTAGTTATGAGCGCCATGATGATCGTTTTGATCACCCGGACCAAGCGCTTCTTCTGGCAGTCTGCCCCATCTAAGCCAGTAGCCAGTGTCCAGATCGCCGATGTCTTTTTGACCTGCCTTTTGGCACTTTTGGGCATCGCTATGCCGGCCATCGGAATTAAGGAGCTCTTGACCTCTTTGACCATAGCCTTCCTGGCCGCCATTTTGATCGACCTGGTCTACCAGCCGGTCATGAAGAACAAGTAACAAATAAATGTGTGTTTGGCTAAGCTGGCTAATGACCCGTAAGGCAAACTTAATCATCCACTAAATACTAAATGCTTTATACTTATTACTGTTTAATCTGACAAAAAGGACCCGCTTTCGCGAGTCCTTTTACTTAATTCTTATATTTATTTACTAGTTGCTGCTTACTCTTCGCTTGCCTGTTTGCTTTTTTCCAACTGCTTTTGCCGGTAAGCAATCAAGCGCTCGAATTCGGTTTTCAGCAAGGCCCCCATCGGGACGGCAATCAGCATCCCAACAAAGCCGCCCATGGCCCCGCCGGCAATCACGCAAGCGATAACGTACAGGGGGTGGATATGAATGGCTGAAGACAAAAGCTTAGGGTTAAGGATATTGCCGTCAATCGCCTGAATCAAGAGGAGAATAACCATCCCCACGATCAAAGCTGTCATATTCTGGCTGAGGGTGCAGGCTAAGATAACCATCCCATAGCCTAAAATCGGACCAAAGTATGGGATCAAGTTCCCCAACCCGGTTACCAAGCCGATCAAAAGGCCATATGGGACCTTGGCAATCAGCATGGCCAGGCTGACTAAAAAGCCAACGATAAAAGCATCAATAATCTGCCCTCTGATGTAGCCGGAGAAAGCCCGGTCAGCATCTGCTAAGAAGAGCTTGATTCCCTTGATCACCTTTCTGTTTAAGAGGGTGCCCAGGTTTCTCTTCCAGTATGCCGCGATCCGCTGGCCATCGTAGAGGAAGTAGATGGCAAAAATTACCCCAAAGAAAAAGTCACTCAAAAAACTAGTTACCCGGCCGACCCCTTTTTGCATATAAGCGACCAGGCCGCTGGTCGACCAGCCCTGCTTTTGCAGGTAGGCTAAGATTTCATTGATAAAACTGCTGTACTGGGCTTTCAGTTGGTCATAGAGGCTTTCCAAGCTGTCCAGGCTGAAATGGCTCAGCTGCTTGGAGAAGGTCACGAAAACCGCTGTCGCAGCCAGTAAAATAACCAGCAAGAGCAAGAGTAAGGTCAAGGCCACTGCGGCTGACCGGCTGGCTGTCGCCACTGCCCCCCGGCTGCTGCCCTTGGAAAACTTCCGGTCAAAGAAGTTGGTCAAAGGCATCAAAAGATAGGTTAAAACCAAACCGTAAGTTAAAGGCTGGGCAATTGCCGCCAGAATCTTGCCTACCCGAACCCAGAAGGCAGTTGACTCATAGGCTAAAAGCAAGATGAAAAGACCGGCAAAGACCGTGCACAGACAGTAGAGGGCAATCTTAAAATACTTCTGATCAATGTGGTTCCAAAATTTGTTCATCATACACCTCACTAGTTTGACTAGCTTTTATTATAACAGTTTCCGGCCCTGGCCAAAGCAATAAAAAATAGCAGTTGCGAAAACTGCCATTTTTTATCTTATTCTCGATGATGATTTTTACATCACGTGGTGGATCCAGCCTTCTGGGGCTTCGACTTCCCCGTTTTGGATACCAGTCAAAGTGTTGTAAAGTTCTTCCATGAACTTGCCTGGCTTGTCCATGCCTGATGGCAAGTCGATCACCTGGTCGCCATTGACGATGCGGCCAACTGGTGACAATACGGCAGCCGTGCCGACCAAAGCACATTCCTTGAAGGATGGAACTTCGTCGAAGCGGACTTGTCTTTCTTCAACCGTCAAGTTGAGGTAGTGTTCAGCCAAGTATACAATGGAGCGTCTAGTGATTGATGGCAAAATTGAATTTGACTTAGGAACGACCAAGTGGTTGTTTTGGTCGATGAAGATAATGTTTGAGCCACCCGTTTCTTCAATGTAAGTTTGGGTAGCTGGGTCCAGGTACATGTTTTCAGCAAAACCTGCCTGGTGGGCAGTGACAGTCGCCTTCAAACTCATGGCATAGTTCAAAGCGGCCTTAACGTGGCCAGTCCCGCGAGGTGCAGCCCGGTCATATTGGGCAACTTGAACGGCAACTGGAGTAGCCCCGCCCTTGTAGTATGGGCCAACTGGAGTTGCAAAGATTCTGAACATGTAATCAGTTGCCGGAGCAACGCCGATGATTGGTGTGGTGCCGATTTCGTATGGACGCAGGTAAAGAGTCGCGCCTGAACCGTATGGCGGTACCCAGTCAACATTGCCCTTGACTACTTGGTCGATTGCTTCAACGAACTTGTCTTTTGGATAAGGCTGCATTTCGATCCGCTCAGCGGAGTTGTACATCCGTTCCGCGTTTTGGTCTGGCCTGAAGACAACAACAGAGCCATCCTTCCAGGTGTAGGCCTTCATCCCTTCAAAAACTTGCTGGGCGTATTGCAGGGTTTCAGCACATTCATTCAATACAACATTAGGGTCGTCGGTCAGCTTGCCGCCTTCCCAAGCACCGTCGTGGAAATAGTCCACGTAGCGCTTGTCGGTTTGACGATAGCCAAAGCCGATATTTGCCCAATCGAGATCTTTTTTAGCCATGATATTACCTCCTAAAAATTCAATCACTAGTTTTTATAGTTGTAACTATAATACTCTTTCTAAAGGTTAGCAAGGCTTTTTTAAAATTGTTTTCATTTTATTGCTATTTTTTGCTAACTTTAATTCTTCTAAGACCTAAGCCTTGCGAGGACAAACCGTTTGACCCTAATTTTCTCTTTTTTTAAAGTTAGCTAATCTTTTCTTAATTTTCCTTGTTGGTTGACAAAAGGTCTTCGTCCAGGCCCCGGCTGCATTCTGCCTGCAGGGTAACGTGGTTGATGGCAAACTTTTCTTTCAGACAAGCAGCAATCTCTTCATCAAGCTCTTCAATCCGCTTGGCAGTAAGGCCGGAGTCAACAACAATGTGGGCGTCCAGCATGATGGTATCGTCGCTGTAGCGCCAGACATGCAGGTGGTGGAGCTGCCTTACCTCTTTAAAGGCCAAAACCGCCTTTTCGATGGCATCCAGATCCAGGTTAGGGTTAGTTTCCATCAAAACGTTGGCTGAGTCTCTGGTGACTTCAAAAGCCTCTTTCAAGAGGAAAATTGCCGCGGCCATGGTTAAAATCGGGTCCACCAGGGTCCAGTTTTGGTAATAAATCAAGAGGGACCCCACCACAACGGCAACACTGGACAAGGTGTCCGACATCATATTCAAAAAGAGGGCCCGGGCATTCAAGTTTTCCTTGCTCCCCTTGCCCAGGATCAGCATGGAGATCAAGTTGCCGGCCAAGCCGATCAAGGAGACGATAAACATGACTACCCCTTCAATCGGTTCTGGCTTGCTGAAGCGCTGGATGGCCGAGATGAAAAGATAGATGCTGATGGCCAGCAAGAAGAAGCCGTTGGTGTAGGCAGCCAGGGTTTCCGCCCGCTTGTAGCCAAAGGTCTTGTGCTGGTCCTTGCTTCTTTTGGCGATTAAATTAGCCGCAAAGGCAACCACGATGGAAACAACGTCACTCAAGTTATGCAAGGCATCTGACAAGAGGGCCAGGGAACCGGAGATAATCCCGCCGGCAATTTCCGCGGCAGTAATGATGACATTGAAGACAGTCACCCACAAATACCTTTTTGATGCTTGGTCATTCATGATTTTTACCTGCGCAATCTTTTATATATCGTTTTTGGTATATTTACTCTTGTCTACACTATATAACAAAAATGATATATAATCAAGGGGGATACTGGAAAGGAGAACCGCATGACACATGAAGAACTGATCGACCAGGCGGCCCGCCTTTTCAAGGTCTTGGGTAACAGCCTACGAATCCATATTCTCTTTTATCTTAGAACACACGGCGAAAGCCCGGTTTCGGCAATCGTCGGCCACCTGGGCATCTCTCAGCCGGTAATTTCCAAGCAGCTCGGTATTTTGAAAAAATACGATTTCGTGCAGAAACGTAAAGCAGGCACTTTTGTCTACTATTCAATCAATGACCAGGACATCGTGCAGATCATCGACGCGATGACCGAGCACCTAGACCACCTGGACCGGCTGCAATAGTTTTACTTTTTTTAATACAAACAAAAACGGCTTCTACCTTCCGGTAAAGCCGTTTTTTCTGTCTTGCTCTTAAAATTAAGCGCCGGTGTATTGAACCAGGGAGAAGATGTCCACGTCCGGGAACTTTTCTCTGCCCTTAAGGTCGGTCAGTTCAATATAAAAGGCTGCCCCGACAACCTTCCCGCCCAGGCGTTCAATCAATTCCTTAGTGGCGTGCAGGGTGCCGGCCGTAGCCATCAAGTCGTCGCAGATGACTACTCTTTGGCCAGGCTTGATCGCATCCTTGTGCATTTCCAGAACGTTTGACCCGTATTCCAGGTCGTAAGCCGCAGATTCTACTTCCCGTGGCAGCTTGTGGGGCTTACGGGCTGGCACGAAGCCGATACCCAGTTCGATTGCTACCGGAGTCCCGACCAGGAAGCCCCGGGCTTCCGGTCCGACGATCACGTCAGCTTGCCGGCTCTTGGCGTATTCGGCAATTTCGTGAGTAGCTGCTGCGAAGGCTTCACCGTCTTGCAGGATCGGGGTGATGTCCCGGAAGATGATTCCTTTATTCGGGAAGTCCTTGACGCTGGCAATGTACTTCTTAAAATCAATTGACATTTTGTAATCCTCCATTTGCTAGACCACTGGCATAGCGAATTAATTCATTCGAAGAGATTGTTCGTAATTTGTTAACGAAGGCATATTCTGCTTTCACTGACCGGTAATAGGCTGAATCGTCCAAAGACTTCTTTGTCGGACTCGGCTTAGGGAGCAATCTGTCCTCTTCCATTTTAACAAAATTAAGGGTAAAAAACACCCTCAAAATAAACATGATGCTGTCCGGATCCATCCCCAGCTGGCCGGCAGCCTGCATGTAATCATTCGGCTTTAGCCCCGGGTGAGCCAAAAAGTACTGCCAGACCAGGCCGAAGTTGCCCCGGCTGGGCAGGGCCTCCCCTGGCAGCTGGTCCAACTGAAAGCGCAGGTAGAGCTGGCGGTAAGGCTTGGCCAGGACAAAGTTCAGCTGGGCCTCATTGGCCGGCACGTCAAGAACTGACACGATCTGCTGGCTGAGGTCTTCATTGTCCTTGGCCAGGGAAATCTGCTCTTTAGTTATGCCAAAATGATTCATGGCCTGGCTGAGATTTTTCTCATCAAACAAGAGATACTTGTCCGCAAAACCCAGCAAATTCTCTTGCCCGCGGAAGTCCACGATCCGGGCGGCTGGCGCGTAAAGTGGCTGCCCGTAATGCAGGTCAACGATCCGGAACTGGACATTGGTCTTGCCTTTAAAAGTGTTAGAAGCAAGCTTGACCAGCATCTGCTGCAAATAAGGCAGGACAGTTTGGTTTAAGCCGTGGTCAAAGTCCACCGCCCTGACTGGGCCCACCATGAAGCTGCAGCCCTTCCGCATAGGGCGGAAGTTAGAAATCTGCGGCTTGTCAAGCAAAAAGACCGGCTGGGGGTTGTCCGTGCCAAAAGGTCCGGCCTGGGCCAGATCATAAGCGCTGGTCAAATCAACATCTAATGGACTGATCGTGCCATCATATTCCTGGATCTTTTCTGGACCCTTCTCCCCTGCCTTAAAGCTTTGGTTAAAGTCGCGCCTAAGCTGGTTCAAATTTTCCTCAGTCGTCGACAGGCCGCAGGCAAAGTCATGGCCGCCAAACTGGGTGATGGACTTGCCTTCAAAAGGCTTCAAGGCATTGAACAAGTTGAAGCCCTGGCTGGACCGGCCGGACCCCTTGACCAGGCCAGCCTCGTTTTTCGTCAGCATCAAGGTCGGCTTGTGGTATTTTTCCACGATCTTGTTGGCGACTAAGCCCATGACTCCCTCATGCCAGGCCGGGTCATACAGGGTCAAGGTCGCTTCTTTCTGGTAGCCCCGGCTCTTAATTTGAGCCTCAGCCGCCTGCATGGTCGCTTGGGTCAGATCTTTTCGCTCATTGTTCAGCTTTTCAATCTGATCGGCTAATTCCTGGGCCTCGCCCGGGCTTTCCGCCAAAAGCAGCCTTACGGCCAGGCTGGCATCAGCCAGGCGGCCACAGGCGTTTAAACGGGGAGCGATGCTAAAGCCGACGTCTTCTTCATCAATCATCCCTGGGGTAAGGCCGGCATTGCGGATAAGAGCCACCAGGCCCGGCCGGGAGCTTTCATTCAGCATCTCCAAGCCCCGCTTAACGATAATGTGCCCTTCACCGGAAACTTTGACCATGTCCCCAACGGTCCCGATCATGGCCAGTTCCAAAAATTCGCTGGCCGTGTCTTCTAAGACTGCCCGGGCAATGGTATAAGCCACCCCGGCCCCGCAATAGTCGTCAAAAGGATAAGCCTGGCCCGGATAGTTGCAGTGCACCAGGGCATAAGCGTCCGGCTTTTCATCTTTGAAGGTGTGGTGGTCGGTGACAATCACGTCCACGCCGTGAGACTGAGCATAGGCCACTTCTTCAATCCCGGTCACCCCGTTGTCAACGGTAATGATCAATTTAGTCCCGTCCGCCACAATCTCCTTGTAGCGGTCTAAACTTGGCCCATAGCCGTCCTTGAAGCGGTCAGGAATGAAGTAATGGACGTCAGCCCCCATGATGGTCAGCATTTCCGTCATGATGGCCGTGGCGGTGATCCCGTCAGCGTCATAGTCCCCGTAAATAGTGATCTTTTCACCCTCGTCCAGGGCCTGGTTGATCCGGCCGACTGCCTTGTCCATGTCATGCATCAAAAAGGGATCTGCCAGGTCATTTTCATTGGCGCGGAGCCAATAGTCGATTTTTTCCTCGTTGTCAATTCCCCGCAAAGAAAACAACTTAGCCGTTAATGGGCTAAGTTGAAATTTCTCAACCAGGTCACTGGCCAAAGGAGCAGCTGTTCTTTCTTGCCATTTCATCGAAGTTTAAACATCTCCAAATTCTGCTTGCTTGCCGGCTTGACCGCGGTCAGTTTTCCTCTTAAGGACCAGCGGTTTACCCCGCCATCGGCACAGGTGATCAAGGTTACGATCTTCTTCTTGGTGTTGGCAACCAGCCAGACGGCGCTGGGGTCAACCACCTTCTTGTAGTAGATCTTGTAAGCATAGACCTTCTTTAAGTCAGTCAAGTAGACCATGCTGCCCAGCTTGACCCGCTCAAGGGGTGAAAAAAGGGCCCCCTGGTCGGTCATGTAGTGGCCAGCCAAAGGGTAGTTCCCCTTGCCCATCTTCTGGTCAGCCCGCATGGTTCCGCCCCCAGTTGACAAAGCCGCGTCTGAGAGGCCCTGCATGATCGGCAGATAAAGCTTGACGCTGGGGATGGAAATTGCTCCAATGGCGCCAGCTGTGTTCTTCACCCGGCTGCGGGTTGTCTGGGCAAAGTCAATTGACTTGACTTTCTTGAAGTCATACATCCCCTTCTTTTTCTGGTTCTGCACGACCTGGTCCCGGGTCAGGCCCTTTAAAGCCGCGGTCTGGTTCTGCTTGACCAAAAAAGCGCTGATCTGCCGGTTAAAGACTAAAGCCAGGCCCAGCAAAAAGAGGATTACGGCGACCAGGCGCAGAATAATCCGGCGGACTGGGTGGTCTTGTGTATTTTTACTTGCCTTTGATGTCATCATCATTCATCCGTAATACTGCCATAAATGCGTCCTGCGGGACTTCCACCCGGCCAACTGACTTCATCCGCTTCTTGCCCCGCTTCTGCTTCTCCAGCAGCTTGGCCCGCCGGTCCGGGTCACCGGTGTGGATCTTCCAGGTAACGTCTTTTCGGTAAGGCTTGATCGTAGCCCGGGAAATGATCTTGGACCCGATTGCTCCTTGGATGTCAACTTGGAAGTTTTGCCGCGGAATCAGCTTCTTCAAAAGGCTGCACATCTGGACAGCCCGGTCCCGGGCTTCTTCGCGGTGGGCGATGAAGCTCAAGGCATCGATCGGTTCCTTGTTCAAGAGGATGTCGATCTTGACCAAGTTGGTGGCCTTGTAGCCGATGATTTCATAGTCCAAAGAAGCATAGCCCTTGGTTGAAGACTTGAGCTGGTCAAAGAAGTCGTAGATGATTTCTGCCAGGGGCATTTCGTAGATCACGTTGACCCGGTACTTGTCCAGGTAATCCATGGTCTGGAACTCGCCCCGCTTGCCTTCACACAGCTGCATTACTGCGCCGACGAAGTCATTTGGTACCATGATTTCCGCCTTAACGTAAGGCTCTTGCAATTCCTTGTATTCACCGGCATCCGGCAGGTCAGCCGGGTTGTCGATCAGTTTGACCTCCCCAGTTGGCATGATGGCGTGGTAGTCAACTGACGGCGCGGTCATGATGAGGTCCAGGTCAAATTCCTGCTCCAAGCGCTCTTGCACGACATCCATGTGCAAAAGGCCCAAAAAGCCGCAGCGGAAACCGAAACCCAGGGCCTGGGAAGTTTCCGGCTCAAATTCCAGAGACGCATCGTTAAGCTGCAATTTCTGCAAGGCTTCCTTCAAGTCGTCATAGTCCCGGTTGTCGGTCGGATACATACCAGAGTAGACCATTGGCGGAATCTGCCGATAGCCTGGCAAAGCTTCTGCTGTCGGGTTTTCAGCGCTGGTGATGGTGTCCCCGACCCGGGTTTCCCGGACAGACTTGATGTTGGCAGTAATATAGCCCACGTCCCCGGCAATCAAGATGTCTTCTTTAACCGGGTGGGGGCTGGAAACGCCGACTTCGGTTACTTCATACTTCTTACCGGTGTTCATGATCATGATTTCGTCGCCTGGCTTAACCGTGCCTTCTTCAATTCTGACTGACATGACCACCCCCCGGTAGTCATCATACTTGGAGTCAAAGATCAAGGCCTTGAGGGGCTTGGTCAAGTCCCCGGTCGGCGCCGGGATGTCAGTCACGATTCTTTCCAAAAGTTCCGGAATCCCTGCCCCGGTCTTGCCGGAAACTTCCACGGCGTCGCTGGCGTCTAAGCCCAGCATGTCGTCGATTTCGCTCTTGGCCATGTCCGGGTCGGCGCTTGGCAGGTCGATCTTGTTTAAAACAGGGAGGATTTCCAGGTCGTTTTCCAAAGCCAGGTAAGTGTTGGACAGGGTCTGGGCCTGGACACCCTGGGAGGCGTCAACGACCAGGACAGCCCCTTCACAGGCGGCCAGAGACCGGGAAACTTCATAGGAGAAGTCGACGTGGCCGGGGGTGTCGATCAAGTGGAAAATGTAGTCTTCCCCGTCATTGGCGTGGTACTTGACCTGCACCGAGTTCATCTTGATGGTGATCCCCCGCTGCCGTTCAAGGGGCATGTCATCCAGCATTTGATTTTTCAACTGCCGCTTGGAAACCGTGTCCGTCAGTTCCAGAATCCGGTCGGCAATCGTTGATTTGCCGTGGTCAACGTGGGCCACGATTGAAAAATTGCGGATGTGCTTTTGGTAGTCTTTTAATTTTTCTAAGTCCATATATTTTCTCGCATCCTTACTAAAGTACTTAACAATTATAACTGAAATCGGCTCATTTGTCTTTTCCCAGTCATCAAAAAAGGCAGTCCTTGCAGACTGCCTCCTTAATTTGCTTCTAAAATTTAGCTCAGCTTCTCCTTCAAGCGTTCAAAGAAGCCTTTTTCCTGCGGGGCAATGGAGCCACCGCTGGCCTTGACGAATTCCAGCAAGGCCTTGCGCTGGGCCTCGTTGATGGACTTAGGAATTACGATCTCAACCGTGGTTACCTGGTCACCAGTGCTGCCGCCACGCAGGCTCGGAACACCCTTTTCCTTTAAAGTAAACTTCTGGTTTGGCTGGGTGCCGGCCGGAATCTTCAGTTTCGTATCACCGTAAACTGTCTTGACGTTGATCTCGTCACCTAAGGTTGCCTGGGCAAAAGAAATCGGCACGGTCGTGTAGATGGTCTGACCACGTCTGGTGAAGTCCTTGCTTGGCCGCACCCGGAAGACAATGTACAGGTCCCCGTATGGGCCACCGTTCTTACCGGCTTCGCCTTGGCCGGCTAGGCGGATCTGCTGGCCGTTGTCGATGCCGGCTGGCACCTTAACCTGCAGGGTCTGCTTCTGGGTCTTGACCCCCTTGCCGTGGCAATTCTGGCATGGATGCTGGATGATAACCCCGCTGCCCGCACACTTGTCACAGGTCGTCTGCCGCTGGATCATGCCCAAAACGCTTCTTTGCGTAATGGTCATCATGCCGCTGCCCCCGCACTTGTCGCAGGTGATCGGGTGGGTGCCCTTTTCAGCCCCGGAACCCTTGCAGACTTCACAGGTAGTTGACCGGCTGTAGCTGATTTCACTGGTCTTGCCCTTGATGGCATCCATAAAGTCGATCGTCATAGTGTAGTCCAGGTCAGCCCCCCGCTGCGGAGCTGTCGGGTCTACCTGCTGGCGGGCGCCACCGCCAAAGAAGCTGCTAAAGATGTCACCAAAGTCACCAAAATCAGCTCCGCCAAAGCCCTGGCCCCCGTACTGGCCGCCAAAGCCGCCCTGGCCGTTCATGCCAGCCTGGCCAAATTGATCATACTGTTGACGCTTTTGCGGGTCATGAAGCACTTCGTAAGCTTCGTTGACTTCCTTGTACTTTTCTTCTGCCCCTGCTTCGTGGTTTAAGTCCGGGTGATACTTCTTGGCCAACTTCCGGTAGGCCTTGCTGATTTCTGCGTCACTGGCATCCCGGCTCACGCCTAAGACGTCATAATAGTCACGGTTTGCTGCCATCTGTTTATTATTGCTCCTTTTACTAACAAAAGAAAAGAACTACATCAAGCAGTTCTTCTCCTTTTGTTTAATTATAGTCGCTTTACTTGTCTGGGTCTACCTTGGTGAAGTCGCCGTCAACCGTGTCGCCGTTTGCGCCATTTGAACCATCGTCAGTTGGGCCTGCTTGACCGCCTTGGCCTTGTTGGTTTTGGGCGTTTTGCTGGTAGAGCTTGACAGCCAGGTCTTGGGCAACCTTGCTCAAAGCGTCCTTCTTTTCCTTCATTTCGTCCAGGTTGTTGTCCTTTTGGGCCTTCTTCAAGTCTTCCAGGGCATCCTTAACTGGTTGAACGTCGCTGTCTGCGAGCTTGCCGTCAACTTCCTTCAAAGTCTTTTCGGTTTGGAAGATCAAGCTGTCAACTTCGTTTCTGAGGTCAACTTCTTCCTTCTTCTTGGCGTCTTCGTCAGCGTGTTCTTCAGCTTCCTTCTTCATTCTTTCAATTTCTTCGTCTGACAGGCCGGAAGCTGATTGGATGGTGATCTTTTGTTCCTTGCCAGTCCCCATATCCTTGGCTGAAACGTTAACAATACCGTTCTTGTCGATGTCGAAGGTAACTTGGATTTGTGGCACGCCACGTGGAGCAGCTGGAATGTCAGTCAGTTCGAAGCGGCCCAAGGTCTTGTTGTCAGCTGCCATTGGCCGTTCACCCTGCAAAACGTGGATGTCAACAGCTGGTTGGTTGTCAGCGGCAGTTGAGAAGATTTGGCTCTTGGAAGTTGGGATGGTGGTGTTTCTGTCGATCAGCTTAGTGAAGACCCCGCCCATGGTTTCGATACCCAGGGAAAGCGGAGTAACGTCAAGCAAAACGATGTCCTTAACGTCACCGGAGATAACCCCGCCTTGGATTGCGGCACCCAAAGCAACGGCTTCGTCTGGGTTGATTGAGTGGTCTGGTTCCTTGCCGGCCCATTGCTTTACAGCTTCTTGAACTGCCGGAATCCGGGTTGAACCACCGTTCAAGATAACCTTGTCGATGTCGCCAACTGACAGGCCAGCGTCACGCAGGGCGTTGTCAAATGGGATCTTGGTTCTTTGCACTAAGTCGTCAGTCAGTTCGTTGAACTTAGCCCGGGTAAGGTCTGCTTCAAGGTGCAGAGGACCTGCTTCACCAGCAGAGATGAATGGAAGGGAGATGTGGGTTGAAGATACGCCTGACAAGTCCTTCTTGGCCTTTTCAGCCGCGTCCTTCAAACGTTGCATTGCCATCTTGTCCTTGGACAAGTCAACGCCGTTTTCTTTCTTGAAGCCGTCAACCAGCCAGTCGATGATCTTGTTGTCAAAGTCGTCCCCACCCAGGTGAGTGTCACCGTTGGTTGACAGAACTTGGAAGACGCCGTCACCTAATTGCAGGACGGAAACGTCGAAAGTACCACCACCAAGGTCGTAAACCAGAACAGTTTCGTCGTCTTCATCCTTGTCCAAGCCGTAGGCCAGGGCTGAAGCAGTTGGTTCGTTGATGATCCGTTGCACGTTGAGGCCCGCGATCTTGCCGGCGTCCTTGGTTGCTTGCCGTTGCGCGTCGTTGAAGTAGGCTGGAACAGTGATAACCGCGTCAGTAACTGGTTCACCAAGGTAGTCTTCTGAGAACTTCTTGATGTATTGCAGGATCATGGCTGAAATTTCCTGCGGGGTGTAAGCCTTGTCGCCAACCTTAACCTTGTAGTCACTTTCGCCCATGTGCCGCTTGATGGAAACAATGGTGTTCGGGTTGGTGATGGCTTGCCGCTTGGCAACTTCACCGACTTGAATTTCGCCGTCCTTGAAGGCAACTACTGAAGGGGTAGTTCTAGCGCCTTCCGGGTTGGTAATAATCTTTGGTTCCTTGCCTTCCAAAACCGCAACTGCTGAGTTGGTGGTACCTAAGTCAATCCCAATAACTTTAGACATTGTCTTTTTATCTCCTTTGATTTATTTTGCTTGTTTATTGCTTTGTAAAAAAATTGCCTTACTGGGCAACGACAACCATGGCTGGCCGCAGGGTCCGGTCCTTGTAGACGTAACCCTTTTGCAGGACCTGAACGACATGGTCTTTTTGATCATCATTTTCAGCCGGTACGCTTTGGACCGCCTGGTGCAATGTCGGATCAAACTTTTCGCCGTCAGCCTTGATTTCTTCAATGCCGTTGTCCTTCAAGGCTCTAACCAGGCCTTCCAGGGTCATTTCGATCCCCTTCTTCAGCTGACTGGAAGCCTCGTCGTCGGCCTTGACCTGCAGAGCCCTTTCCAAGTTGTCCACGCTGGCCAGGATATCCTTGCCTAAACGCTGGGACTCGTACTTGACCAGGTTGGCTCTTTCCTTGCTGTAGCGGCGCTGGGCGTTTTGAATTTCAGCTTCGCTTCTTAAGTATTTGTCTTCCAGGTCCTTGTTCTTTTGGGTCAAAGCGGCAACTTCAGCCTTGAGCTGGTCCAGCTCTGCATCAGCTGGCTTGGTTGCGTTTTCTTTATCGTCTTTTGCCTTTTTGTCTTCTTCTACGCCAGCCTTGTCAGCTTCAGCTGCCTTAGCTTGCTTTTCCTGGTCTTCTTGCGGCAAATCCTTTTCACTTGGAAATTCTTCTTTGCTCACGACAAACCTCCTTATTTAAATCTGCCATAGTAATCTAATAACTTGCGGGCCAGTTCCTGGCGGAAGTATTCCATCAAGCCGATCATTTCCGAGTAAGGCATGTTTCTCGGCCCCAGCAGGGCGATCGTCCCCCGCCCGTAGCGGCCAACGCTGTATTCAGCCGTTACCAGGCTGAAATCCTTCAGCAGGTCATTCTCTAGTTCCGCTCCTAAGCGGACATGAACAGGGTAATGGCTAGGACTGTCGCTCAGATCGATCAGTTCTCCAGCTAGAGTGCTGGAATTGATCAGTTCATATAGCGACTTGATGTCTTTTAAATCGCTGTTTTCAGTATTGTTGAGCAGGTTCAGCTGACCGTCAACATACATCTGCTCGCTTGCCGCGTCCTTAATTACGGCTTCCAACAATTCCAGAAATTCCGGGGCATTCTTACCTACGATCTGGCTGCTGGACAGCTGCTCAAAGGTCTGCTTGTTGATTTCGCTTAAATTCTTGCCAACCAGCTGGTCATTGATCAAGCGGACCGCCTGTTCAATTTCATCCCCTGAGATATGCCGCGGCAAGGTGTAGAGCTGGTTCTTGACGCTGCCATCGCTGGTTACCAGAATTGCCATGACCTGCCGGGGAGCCAGGGGGACGATTCTGAAGCCGGTGATGCTAACATTATTGGCTTCCGGCCCTTCTGCAAAGGCCGTGTAGTCAGTCAAGTCTGACAGGATCCTGGCGGCTTCTTTGACGATTTCGTCCACTTGGTTGAACGGCTGGTCAAGCTGGTAGCCAATTTGATTGTACATTTCTTCCGGCAACTGCAGCGGCTGCACCAAATTGTCCAGATAATAGCGATAGCCCTCAGTCGATGGCACCCGGCCGCTGGAGGAGTGGGTCTTTTCAATCAAGCCATGCTCTTCCAGAACCGCCATCTCGTTGCGAATCGTCGCGCTGGACACTTTAATCGGTAATTGATTCATGACTGTCTTTGAACCAACCGGCTCATGCGTCTTGGTAAAGTCTTGAATAATTGTCTTTAGAATAAGTTCTTGACGTTCGGTCAACATAACATCGCCCTCACTTTTAGCACTCAAAACTTTCATGTGCTAACATGCTATAGATTAACAAGAAATTAGCAGTTAGTCAAGGAGAATGCTAAAAAAATCCCGCAAAAAAACGGTCTCGCTTAAAAGACCGTTCTTATCACTGCTGAATCAGTGAACTAAAATAGTTTTGACTAGCGACTTGATCCAGCTTCAGCTGCTCGCTTAAAGCCGCCATATCGGCAAACTTTTCTTCCCCGCGCAAGTATTTGTACCAGGCGATGGTGATTTGCTGGCCGTAGATATCCTGGTCAAAATCAAAGATATTGGATTCGATGTAAATCTTCTTCTCATCATTGAAAGTGACATTGTAGCCGACACTGGTCATTGACTGGTACCAGATGTCTCCTACTTGAGTCATGGTCGCGTAGACCCCAATTTTCGGCAAAACTTTTGGCCAGGCCAGCTCCAAATTCGCGGTTGGGAATCCCAACTTGTGGCCGTTTCTGAAGCCGTGGACGACCTTGCCACTGGTCAAATACGGGTGGCCCAGAAGTTCCGTGGCCAAGCGGAGATTGCCGCTTTTAACAGCCTTGCGGATTTCAGTTGAACCAATTTTTTCCCCGGCAAAGATCTGCTTTGGAACCACCTTGATGTCAAAGCGGCCCTTGGCAAAGGCCGGTAGATTTTCCATATTGGCCACGTCCTTTGGGCCGTAGCTGTAGTCAAAGCCGGCTACCACCGTGTCTGCTTTCAGGCCCAGGATGATCTCATCAACGAAGGCCTGGGGAGCCAGCTGGCTGAACTCCGGCGTAAACTTGAGAATCACCAGGTAGTCGACCCCGATCTTGGACATTTCATAGGCCTTTTCCTTAGGTGTGTTCAAGTAGTCAAAGTCCTTAACTCCGGCATAGACCTCTTTGGGGTGGCGGTCAAAGGTCAGCACCATCAATGGCAGATCCTTCTCATCTGCAATTATCCGGGCTTCCTTGATCAACTTCTGGTGGCCGATATGAACTCCATCAAAAAAGCCCAGGGCTAGCACAACCTTGCCGGCCGTCAGTTCTTTCTTGAACGGATAGCTTAGATTTATTACTTTCAAACTTAATCCCTCAATTACTCATTACTTAAAAGCATTAAGTCCGGGCAGTAGAGACCTTGTCCCTTGGCCCGGTAAATCGCTTTAACTGTTTTATTATACCGCAAAGCGACCTTGTCTGCATCAAGAGGGAGTTTGATCCAGGCCCCATTTTTCACCTGCTGCCATAAGGCGGCATCTAAATCAACTTGCTGGTAGTCAGCGAAAAAGCTGTCGATTGGCTGAATATAATCTTCAGCGTGATCCAAATTATCCGCCAGTTCTTCCAAAGTAACCGCGTCTTGGAGCTTGTAACCGGAACTAGCCGTCCGCCGCAATTTGGTCATCACTGCTGGCAGGCCCAGTTCTTCACCTAAGTCGTTAACCAGGCTGCGGACATAGGTTCCCTTGGAGCATTCAACTTCATAAGCAAAAGTCTGCCGGCCCTTCTCCGGGTCGAACTGACTTGGCTTAGTCAAGTCATAGCGGAAAACCTGGACAGTCCGCTTAGGCCGCTCAACCGGGATCCCTTCTCTGGCGTATTCATAGAGCCGCTTACCATTCACTCTGACGGCAGAATAAATCGGCGGCTGCTGGACGATTTTCCCGGTCAACTTTTCCATTGCTACTTTGATGGCCTGGTCACTGACAGGCTGAGACAAGGCTTTTTCTGCCAAAACTTTCCCTTCCAGGTCATAAGAATCTGTGGCCAGGCCCAGCATCCCTTCACCAACGTAAGCTTTTGGTCGCTCATGCATCAGCTCAATCAGTTTAGTTGCCTGGCCCAGGGCAATAGGCAAAACGCCAGTGACTTCCGGGTCCAGGGTCCCGGCGTGGCCGATCTTCTTTTGCTTTAAGAGCCGGCGCAGCTTATAAACCACATCCCCGCTAGTCATGCCCGCTGCCTTGTCGATTACGATAATTCCGTTGAACATTGTTTTCTCCTTGCTTAAAACGCAAAAAAGCGCCCGAAGGCGCTTTTTGCTAGTTCTGGCGATCTTGTTCCTGCTTCTTCAAGTCAGCGAGCAAACGGTCGATCTTGCTGCCGTAAATCACGGACTGGTCCCGCTTGAAAATCAGTTCCGGAACCTTGTACATGGTCAAGCTCTGGCCGAGCAAGTGCCGCATGGTTCCCTTAGCCTTTTCCAAACCGGCTTCCGCTCCTTTTTGCGCCTGTTCATCTTCAGTCAGCAGACTGTAGTAGACAGTCGCGTATGAAAAATCATTGCTGCACTCCACGGCGGTAAAAGTCACGTCGCTGACCCGGGGATCGCGGATGTTCTTGCGGATGATCTTAGTCAGCTCCCGCAAGATTTCGCCTTCAACCCGTCCTTTTCTGTGCTTCATTTCAGCCTCCTGTTAACCTGGCTTAACTTCCTGCATTTCGTAGGCTTCCAGTTCGTCGCCTTCCTTGATGTCGTTGAAGTTTTCAATGGTCAAACCACAGTCAAAGCCTGCCTTGACTTCCTTGACGTCATCCTTGAACCGGCGCAGTGAAGCAACCTTGCCGTCGTACTTGACCACGCCGTCTCTGATAACCCGGATGCCTGATTCTCTGGTCACGTAACCACTGTCGACAAAGGCACCGGCGATTGTCCCGATCTTGGATACCTTCCAAGTTTCGCGGACAGTAAGGTTACCGATAACCTTTTCTTCGTAAGTTGGTTCAAGCATCCCTTGCATAGCGGCCTTAACGTCATCGATCGCCTTGTAGATAATGCTGTAAAGACGGATGTCGACGCCTTCTTGGGCAGCCTGGCTCTTGGCCGTAGCCGTTGGCCGGACGTTGAAACCGATAATCAAGGCGTTTGAAGCGCTGGCCAGGGTAACGTCACTTTCATTGATGGCCCCGACACCGGAGTGGATAATGTTAACCCGAACACCTTCAACGTCAATCTTTTGGAAGGATTGAGCCAAGGCTTCGGCAGACCCTTGCACGTCAGCCTTCAAAACGATGTCAACAGACTTCATGCTTTCCCGCTTCATCGTGTCAAAGAGGTTATCCAGAGTGACATGCTGAACGTTTTCCCGCTGCTTTTGCAAGGATTGCTGTGCCCGGGCTTCACCAACCGCGCGGGCAGTCTTTTCATCGTCAAAGACAACCAGCTTGTCGGCTGATTCCGGCACGTCGTTCAAACCAGTAATTTCAACTGGCATTGATGGCGTAGCCTTCTTGACCTGGTGGCCCTTGTCGTTGGTCATAGTCCGGACGCGGCCGAAAGTGTCACCAACAACGATTGGGTCACCGACCCGCAGGGTACCCTGCTGGATCAAAACGTCGGCAACCGGACCCTTGCCCCGGGACAAACGGGCTTCAACAACCGTACCGATGGCCTTTTGCTTCGGATCAGCCTTCAGTTCCAGCATGTCGGCTTCAAGGATGATGTTTTCCAAAAGTTCATCGATCCCCATCCCGGTCTTGGCTGAGATGTTGACAAAGATGGTTGAACCACCGTAATTTTCCGGAATCAGTTCATACTGCATCAATTGTTCAGTAACATGGGCAGGGTTGGCGCCTGGCCGGTCCATCTTGTTGATGGCCACAATGATTGGCACACCCGCGCTCTTGGCGTGGTCGATGGCTTCAATGGTCTGCGGCATAACCCCATCATCAGCGGCAACGATCAAAACGACAATGTCGGTGATTTCCGCCCCGCGAGCCCGCATGCTTGAGAAGGCCGCGTGGCCTGGAGTGTCCAGGAAGGTGATCAAACGGTCGTTGATCCGGACCTGGTAGGCCCCGATGTTCTGGGTGATCCCGCCGGCTTCGTGTTCAGAAACCCGGGTGTGACGCAGACGGTCCAGCAAGGTGGTCTTACCGTGGTCGACGTGACCCATGATAGTTACGACTGGCGGACGGACAACCTGGTTTTCAGAGTTCTTGGACTCTTCCATTTCTTGGGCAAAAATATTGTCGATGTCGGAAATATCTTCATGAACCTTTTCAACAGCTTCGATGCCGTAGTCAGCAGCCAGCAGTTCAATGGTGTCCTTGTCCAAAGACTGGTTCTGGTTAGTCATGATACCCAGCATGAAGAGCTTCTTCACGATTTCAGCTGGTTCCCGGTGGAGGATCTTGCCCAGATCTTGGGCGTTCATGCCAACTTCGTATTCAAAGCTTTCTGGAAGTGGACGTTCCTTTCTTTGGGTAACCTGCTTCTTAACTTGCGGAGCACTTTGGTGCTTCTTGTTCTTACGCTTGCGCCGTTCGTTGCGGTCGCTATTTGCCCCTCTGCCTTGGTCAGCGTAAGGGTTTTGCCCCTTGCGGCCTGGCTTGCCGCTGTTTCTGCGGCGGGTGTCCTTGTTTTCCGGCATTGGCGCTTCAGTGAAGCTTGGCCGGGAACTTGGCCGGCGAGAAGATGAATTCTTGGCTGCTGGCTTTTCACTGCTTGCCTGGTTTTGCTTCAAGCGGGCTGGGGATGGCTTCAAGATCTTTGGCCCGCGGACCTTTGGTGCTTCAGCTGCGGTTTCAGCTGCCTTTTCAGCACTTTCGACCTTCTTGACAACCGGCTTGCTTTCGCTTGCCGCAGCCTTGCTTAAGGACTTCTTGTATTCCTGCTTGGCAGCCTTGCTTTCCTGGTCCAGGCGGACTTCGTCAGCCCGCTGCTTTTGCTTGAGGTCCTTCAGCAAATCCTGGGCAGCTGGACGGCGGCGCTTGCTATGGTCGTTAGAGTGGTTGTTTGCCCGGCGGCGGGTATTTGATCTCTTGCCTTCAGTCTTCTTTTCGCCCTTGCGAATCGCACTGACTGAAATCTTTAATTTACCAGACTTGCCGCTAGTTTTCTTGTTATCCATGCCCAATTCCTTTGAAGTTTCATTTTCTTGTTTCTTGGTCATTAGATCACACTCCTTCTTTAATCTTATCCAGCAAGGCTTTCGCAAAACCACGATCTGTTAATGCCAAAACTTTGCGTTTCTTACCTACAGCCTGGCTGAGTTCAGCTTCCGTAAAGACGCCGACCAATGGCGTTGGGTGGGCATTTAAGGCGGCTTCAATCTCGCTCCGGCTGTTTTCTGCTAAATCATTCGCGATGATAACGCACTTAAGCTTGCCTTTCTTCAATTTGGCCAAAACGATGTCCGTACCCGAAACGGTCTTCCCGGCCCGGGTGGCCAAACCAAGCAAATTTAAGGCTTTCTCTCGGTTGTTAATTATTTTTGATCACCAAATAATTCTTTTCTTGCCTTCTGGTGGTCCACGTAAGCGAAGAGCTCGTCGTAAAATTCATCGGCGACCTTCACGCCCAAACTGCGTTCCAGCACCTTTGACTTCTGGGCAGCAGCGATCTTCTCCGGTTCTAAGGAAACATAAGCGCCGCGGCCTGGCTTTTTGCCACTTGGATCAACAGAAACATTCTTTTCCTTGTCGACAACGATTCTGACCAGGTCCTTCTTCGGCTGCATCGTATCAGTCAACAAGTCTTTCCGCATGGGGATTTTTCTCTTTTTCAAGGAAATCACCTATTCTTCTTCGTCAAGATCCAGGTCTTCAGCTTCAGCACTTTCATCAGTTTCACTTTCTGCTTGTTCATCTGCTGATGCTTCTTCAGTTGCTGCTGCTTGATCCAGGTCTTGTTCTTCTGCTACTTCAGTTTCGTCTTCTACTTCGCTTTCGTCAACAAATTCGACTTCTGATTCTGGCCGGATGTCGATCTTGTAGCCAGTCAAGCGGGCAGCCAGGCGGACATTTTGCCCCTTCTTGCCGATGGCCAGAGAAAGCTGGTAGTCCGGCACGATCACAAAGGCCATCTTTTCATCGTCTTCGTCTTCAAACTGAACAGCGATGACTTCAGCTGGGTTCAAGGCATTGGCGATGTAATCAGATGGGTCTTCTTCGTACTGCACGATGTCGATGTTTTCCCCACCCAGTTCGTTGACCACGTTCTGCACCCGGCTGCCCCGCGGGCCGACACAGGTACCGACAGGGTCGATGTTCGGGTCGTTGGACTTAACAGCGATCTTGGTTCTTTCGCCAGCTTCCCGGGCGATGGACATAATTTCAACGGTCCCGTCAAAGATTTCCGGCACTTCTTGTTCAAAAAGCCGCTTAACTACATCCGGAGCGGTCCGGGAAACCCGGATCTGGGCTCCCTTGCCGTCAGCGCCGACCTTAGTGACCAGGACGCGAACCCGGTCTTGCGGGTTGTAGTGTTCACCTGGAATCGTGTCGCGCTTGATGTCCATAACTGCTTCAACATTGCCGATGTTGACGTAAACGAAACGGTTGTCAGTTCTTTCCACCGTCCCAGTTACCAGTTCATCTTCATATTGAGAGTACTCGTTGACAATGTGGGCATTTTCGGCTTCCCGCAACCGCTGCATTACGACCTGCTTGGCCGTGGCTGCCGCGGTCCGGCCAAAGTTCTTTGGGGTAACTTCGAACTTGATCGTGTCACCAACTTCGTAAGCCCGGTTGATGGCCAAGGCATCCTTTAAGCTGACTTCCACCCGGTCGTCTTGCACTTCGTCAACCACCGTCTTCAAAGCCATGACCTTAAAATCGCCCTTCTTTTCATTAAAGTCGATTTCAACATTTTCAGCCTGGCCGTAGTTCTTCTTGTAGGCAGCGGCCAGAGCGGCCTTCATGGCTTCAACGATAACGTCTTGTTTGATGCCCTTGGTCTTTTCCAAGACGTCAAAGGCTTCCAGCATTTCTTTTGACATAAGTTTTGGATCACTCTTTCTAAAATTCGATTGCAAAACGGGCGCTGGCGATCTGCTTGCGCGGAATAGTCAGCTGCTTGCGCCGGGTCTTGATCTTGATTTCCAGTTTAATCTCCTGGTCATCCAGGTCAAGCAAATAACCTTCAAAGACCTTCTCGCCTTCTAATTTTTGGTAGAGGCCGACGTGGATATACTGGCCCTTGGCCTTTTCCCAGTCCTGCTCCTTCTTGATCGGTCTTTCCAGGCCCGGTGAGGACAGTTCCAAAATATACGGGTCTGGCAGCGGATCTGGCTGCATTGAGTCCAATTTTTCTCCAACCAACTCACTCAGCTCCGCAATCGTTTCGATGTCAATCCCGTTTGGCTGCTTGTCCACGTAGATTCGCAGATAGTCTTGACTCTTTTCCTTGACATATTCCAAATCAACAAGTTCACAGTCATGACCGATAATGACCGGTTCGATTGCTTCTTGGATAGGTGTTAAGTTTTTTGGCAAAATTTTCCTCCGTAATAAAAAGAGTGAGCATTGCTGCTCACTCGAATTTACCATATTCGATCTGAAAAAGATTATAACAAAATTTTTCCCACTTGTAAATAAGAAGCTCTTAGAAGAGGGAAAGTTGGTTTTGATCAGGCATCCCTTCCAAAACATTGTTGTTTTCAAAGAAGTCCATGATCTTCTGGGAAACCTTGCCCCGCACCTGCAGGTCTTCTTTTGACAAAAACGGTGCTTCACTGCGGGCGGCCACGATCTGCTTGGCGGCAGAGTCGCCCAAGCCGTCAACCGCGTTAAACGGAGCCAGAATGGTGTGCTTGTCAACGATCTTGTAGGTTGTAGCTTCGGACTCGTTGATGTCGACCATTTTAAAGTTGATTCCCCGCTCAATGGCTTCATTGACCAGTTCCATGTATGTCTGCAGGTCCTTTTCCAGCTTGGTGGCCGCCGTCCCTTTTTCCTTGATCCGGTTGATCAAGGCGACAACTGTGTTCTTGCCCCGGCTCATGGCTTCCAGGTCAACCTTGTCGGCTCTGACTGAGAAGTAGGCGGCATAGTAGATCTCTGGGTAGTAGACCTTAAACCATGCTACCCGCAGGGCCATCAAGATGTAGGCGGCCGCGTGGGCCTTCGGGAACATGTACTTGATCTTTAAGCAGGACGGAATGTACCAGTCTGGAATATTCTTGTTTTCCTTTAAAACGGCCATGTTCTCGTCAGAAATCCCCTTCCCCTTACGAACGGTTTCCATGGTCCAAAAAGCAACTTCGTTAGGCACGCCCCAGTGGATCAAGTCAGTCATGATGTTGTCACGGCAGCCGATCACGCTCTTCAACTTGCAAGTGCCGTTGTTAATCAGTTCTTCGGCATTGCCCAGCCAGACGTCCGTCCCGTGGGACAGGCCGGAAATCTGCAAGAGTTCGGCAAAAGTAGACGGTTTGGTCTCTTCCAGCATCCCCCGGACAAAAGGCGTTCCGAATTCCGGCAGGCCCAGGGTCCCGGTCTTGGAATTAATCTGCTCTGGGGTAACCCCCAAGGCTTCTGGACTGGAGAAGAGGGACATGACCTTAGGGTCATCTGTTGGGATCGTCAAAGGATCGATCCCGGATAAGTCTTGCAGCATTCTGATCATGGTCGGGTCCTGGTGACCCAGGATGTCGAACTTCAAGAGGTTGTCGTGGATCTGGTGGAAGTCAAAGTGGGTCGTCTTCCATTCCTTGGAAATGTCGTCTGATGGATACTGCAAAGGAGTCAGCTCATAGATATCCTTGTCATCCGGCAAAACGACGATCCCGGCCGGGTGCTGGCCAGTCGTGGCCTTGACCCCGGTAACCCCGATGGCCAGACGGTCAACTTCCGCGTTGTTCATCTTGATTTCCGGGTGCTCATCCTGGTAGTGCTTGGCATAGCCGATCGCTTTTTTGTCAGCCAGGGTACCAACCGTACCGGCCTTAAAGGAGTGGTTTGGCCCAAACATAACTCTGATGAAATTATGGGCAACTGGCTGGTAGTCACCAGAGAAGTTCAAGTCGATGTCAGGCACCTTGTCGCCGTGGAAGCCCAGGAAGGTTTCAAATGGGATGTTCTGCCCATCTTTAACCATCATGACCTGGCAGTCTGGACACTTTTTATCCGGCAAGTCAAAGCCGGAGGCGTATTCCCCGTTTTCAAAAAATTCTGACTTCTTGCACTTCGGGCAGCGATAGTGGGGCGGCATCGGATTGATTTCCGTGATCCCCATCATGGTCGCGACCAGACTGGAGCCGACAGAGCCACGGGAGCCGACCAGGTAGCCGTCTTTAACCGACTTGGCCACCAGCATCTGGGAAATCAGGTAGACGACCCCGTAGCCGTTACCGATAATGGCATCCAGCTCCCGGTCAAGACGCGCCTGGATATTGTCCGGCAAAGGATCACCATAAAGTTCATGGGCCTTGTCATAGGTCAGCTTGCGTACCCGTTCAGCAGTATGCGGGATCTTTGGCGGGAAGCTTTCGTCTTGGACCGGCTGCACTCCCTCATCGATCATGGCATTGATCTTGTTGGGGTTAGTGATGACCACTTCTTTGGCAACTTCTTCACCCATGAAGCTGAATTCATCCAGCATCTCCTGGGTGGTATAGAAGTGCAGGTCCGGATGCTGCTTGTTGCGGTTCGGGTTACCCCTTTGGGCAGCCAGCAATACGTCTCGGTAGATGGCTTCATGCTTGTCGATGTAGTGGGCATCGCTAGTTGCCACGACTGGCTTGTTCAGGTCCTTGCCCAGCTTGTAAATATTGGTCAGAATTTCTTCCAGCTGACCTTCGTCGGCGATCAAGCCATCCGCGATCAGGCTTGAATAGTTTGACGGCGGCTGGATTTCCAAAAAGTCGTAGAATTCCGCCTTCTTTTTGGCTTCTTCATAACCCTTCTGCATCATGGCAATGAAGACTTCCCCCTGGCTGCAGGCAGACCCGTACAAAAGGCCGGCGTGCAGGCGGCGGAGTTCTGACTTAGGAGTTCTGAGCCCCTTGAAGTTGTACTTGATTCCGGCCAAGGAAACTAATTCATACAAATTACGCAGGCCTGGCTTTTGATTCTGGGCTAAGACCGTAATATGGGTCGGCCGGGCCCGCTTGTAGCCTTCCCCATTGCTGAAGTCATTCATCTTGCCCAGATCGTCTTCCTGGTACTTGTCGTTAAAGGCATCCAAAAGTTTGAACATCAAATAGCCGGTTGCCTCGGCGTCCTGGTTGGCCCGGTGGTGGTGCTCCAGGACCACGTTGTACTTGCGGCAAAGCGAATCCAGGGTGTGGCGGGACTGTTCCGGGTGTAGGAGGCGGGAAACTTCCAAAGTGTCGACGACCGGCTGGCTGATTTCCGGGTAGCCGCAGCGCTTCAAGGCCGCGTCAACGAAGCCCACGTCAAACTGGACATTGTGCCCGCAGAGCGGGTCATTGCCGTAGAAGTCCATGAACTGTTTGATCACTACATCTTCGTCATCAGCTGCCTGAACCATCTCGTCGGTGATTGAAGTCAAGTTAATCGTAGTTTCAGACAGAGGGTGGTGGGGGTTGATGAACTTGTCGAAGCGGTCAATAACTTCACCGTTCTTCATCTTGACGGCCCCGATTTCAATGATCGTGTCGTAAACCGAAGACAGACCGGTCGTTTCAACGTCGAAAATGACGAATTCCTGGTCTTCATACTTCATGCTGGCGGGGTTTAAAACCAGCAGGCCGTGGTCTTCAACCATGTTGGCCTCCAGGCCCATAATGACCTTCATCCCGGTCTTTTTGCCCGCTTCAAAAGCATTCGGCAGGGCCTGCAGGTCAGCATGGTCAGTGATGGCGATGGCCGGCTGACCGAACTTCTTGGCTGTCTTGATGATGTCTGCCACGTCAGCTGTCGCGTCCAGCTGACTCATGTTGGTGTGGACGTGCAATTCCACATGCTTTTCTTCACCTTGGTAGGCTTCTTGCCGGCCCACGTGCTCGGTTAATTCCATGCTGTAGATGTTGAAGATCAAGTCATGGGCATACTGGTCATCCTTAAGGCTGCCCTGCATGCGGATCCAGACACCAGGTTTAATGCCTTTCAAATATTCGATTTCTTCCTTGTCGGAATCACGAACGAACTTCTTAAAAGAAATAGAACCGGTATAGTCAGTCATTTCCCCGTTAAAAATAAAGGAGCCCGACCGCAGTTCCTGCATTTCCGCCTTGAAGACATGGCCTTCGACAACCGCGCTGCGCTGGTCTTCTGACAAGTCTTTCAGCTGGGTAATCTCTGCCTTGTCGCTGATGGCGCCTGGGCCAAAGCTGGTCTTCTTCCCCCGCCGGCCCTGGTAGCTGGGCCGGGGAGCTGGCTTTGGCTTGGCCGGGGCCTGCTGGAAGGCTTCCTGCATGTTCTTCTCATGGGCTTCCACCAGCTGGGCCAGGCTTTCAAAGTCACTTTGCCCGCCCTGGTCATCAACTTCCGTCAAAAGTTTGACATTAAAGAAGCCGTAATCGCGCAGCTCTAAAGAGAAGCTGTCCAAGAGCCGCTGCTCCAGCATCTTATCAAAAAGCTGGCCATTGATTGGAATAATCCAGCGGCCACTATCTTCATGGGGCGCCTGCCCGACCAAGAAATTCTGGGCTGCCGGATTGGCAGACAAGACTTCTGAATTTTCAACCGCGTACTGCCAGTAGTCTGGCAGGTACTGCTGCTGGCCATCAGCCGTTTCAACTATGAGCCGGGTGTCAACAAAGTCATTAAATTCATGCTTGATCGCCTGGTTCAAGGCGTTGTAGCTTTCAAAACGCAGTGGAGTAGTAAAAAAAACGTGGATATCCCATCTACGTTCTTTTCTGTAGACATCCACGTTTTTTATCTCCCCTGCCTGTAAAACCGCCTCGTCAGCTGCCCCTGCCGGGAAACCGACTTGTTTTAACAATTTGAGAAAAAGTTGGTTTTTATCAGTCACGAGAGTTCAATCCTAATCTAATTCGCTGGCAATAAAGTTTTCCAGGTCGGTAACGGCCAGCTTTTGTGCCTGGTCATCGCCTGGCCGCTTGACTTCAACGATCCCGTCAGCTGCGTCGCGGCCAACAGTAATTCTGATTGGTGCGCCAACCAGGTCAGCATCATTGAACTTGACGCCTGGCCGTTCGTTACGATCGTCGTAAAGGACGTCATACTTGGCAAACTTGGCTTCCAGGTCTTCGGCCAGCTTGCTTTGGATTTCATCCTTCATCTTCATCTGGATGATGTGAATCCCAAATGGCGCGATTTCCTTTGGCCAAGCAACCCCGTTTTCAGTCGCGTGCTGTTCAACAACGGCTGAAAGCAGGCGGGTAACCCCGATCCCGTATGAACCCATAATGACAGGCTGAGTCTTGCCGTTTTGGTCAAGGAACTTGGCCCCCATGGTTTCCGTGTAGTAGGTCCCCAGCTTGAAGATATGACCAACCTCAATTGAGGTAGTAAACTGGAGCGGTTCATGGTCAACCGGGTCAGGTTCCCCTTCGTTGGCAACCCGGAGGTCAGCAAAGCGGTCAGCCTTGAAGTCCCGGTCCAGGTTTGCATTGATGAACTGAGCATCGCTTTCGCCAGCACCAACAACCACGTTGTAGAGGCCCTTGACAGTTTCGTCAGCCACGATTTCGTCAGCCCAGTCAGCATTTACCGGGCCAACGCCGCCCTTGCCTGCCCCAGTCAGTTCTTCCAGGTCGCTAGTTTCAGCAACTCGCAGACTGTCGCAATCCAATAGGTGGGTCAGCTTGACTTCGTTGATTTCCTTGTCAGCCCGGATCAAAACCAGAACTTTCTTCTTTTCATCAACGATGTAGAGGATGCTCTTGACGATTCTGGTTGCTGGCACTTGCAAAAATTCAGCCAGTTTGTCAATTGAATCGCAGCCTGGAGTAGCAACCTTTTCCATTGCCTTGAGTTCTTCAGGTTCTTGCTTGAAAGTGTCAACGCTGACGGCCATTTCCAAGTTAGCAGCATAAGTGCCGGAAGCGTTTGTAGCAATAGTGTCTTCACCAACAGCAGCAGGTGCCTGGAATTCAGTGGAGTTCTTGCCCCCCATAGTCCCAGAGTCAGCGATAACTGGCCGGACTTCCACGCCCGTACGCTTGAAGATCTTGAGGTAAGCTGCCTTTTCATCATCAAACTGCTTGTCCAGCTGTTCCCGGCTGGACGCGAAGCTGTAGCCGTCCAGCATAACAAACTCTCTGCCCCGGAGAAGGCCGAAACGTGGCCGGTTTTCATCCCGGAACTTGGTTTGAATCTGGTAAAGGTGCAAAGGCATTTGCTTGTAAGACTTGAGGCTCTTGGCCACGACTTCAGTGAAGGTTTCTTCGTGGGTTGGCCCAAGCAGCATGTCCCGGCCGTGCCGGTCCTTCAAACGGAACATTTCCGGACCATACTTTGGCAGACGGCCTGATTCTTCCCACATTGAAGCTGGCAGCATGTGCGGCATGATCATTTCAACGACGCCGGCATTAGCCATTTCTTCTTCAATGATCTTTTCAGTCTTGCGCAAGACCTTGTAGCCCAGCGGCAGGTATGAGTAGACACCAGCCGTAACCTGCCGGATATAGCCGCCCCGCAGCATTACTTGGTGGCTCTTTGCAACCGCGTCGGCTGGAGTTTCCTTCAGCGTCGGCATGAAAAAGATTGATTGACGCATAATTAACTAAATTCTCCTAAACATTTATTATTTCACGGACTACTTGATAAAGTAGCGGTAGATGTCGTTGCCAGTTACCGCGATGATCAAAATCAGCAAGAAGACCACCCCGATCAAGTCAACGACTGTCTCATGCTCCTCTGGAATTGGCTTGCCCCGCAGGAGCTCGATAAGTTCCAGCAAAAGCTTGCCCCCGTCCAGACCTGGAATCGGAATCAAGTTGACGATCCCCAGGTTGATGGACAGCATGCCGACAAAGGCCAGCATGTAGGTCAGACCCATGGAAGTTGCCTTAGAGGTTTCTGAGTAGATTCCGACTGGACCAGACAATTTGTTTAAGCTGAAGTGCTTGAACAAGTTGCCCAGGGCCTGGAAGATCATTCCCGTCACCTGCCAGCTCAAGTCCCAGCCCCGCTTCAACTTGGCGGAAAATGAGTTGTCGGCCTTAGCCACGATGCCAACCAGGTATGACTTGGTCTTCTTTGAGTACTTAGGCGTCAGCTTGACTGATTTTTCGCTTCCCTGCCGCTTGACCTTGACCGTCAAGGTCTTGCCCTTAGAAGAGTCAATCGCCTGGCTGACCTGGTCAAAAGTACTGATCTTCTGGCCGTTGATGGCCACGATCTGGTCGCCCTTTTGCAAAACGTGCTGGGCCGGGGAATTGGCCGCTACCTGACCGACAGTCGTCGTTGCCGGGCCAACTGAGGCAAAACTGTAAATCATCAAGACCACAAAGCCCAAAACGATATTCATGAAAGGTCCGGCAAAAGAGGTTGCCAGCTTCTTCCAAGGCTTGGCCGCCGGAAGCTGCACGTCTCGGGGAGCAATCTGCAGTTCAGTGCCCGTTTCATCGATCATGGTCGCGTCATGGTCGACCTTGTAGGTCACCAGCTGGCTCTCATCGCCATTTTCATACCCGGCAATCGTCAAGTCATCAACCAGGTCGGCCTTGGTCACCCGCAAGGGGTGGCCTTCAATTGGCAGGTCTGATTCTGAAGCATCGATTCGCGTAACAATTCCAGCCTCATTCAGTTCCAAGACAACAGCCGTCCCAGGGTCGATTTCACTCTGCTCGTCGGGACCAGCCAGGCGGACATAGCCGCCAAGCGGCAACCAGCGGATGGTGTAGGTAGTTTGTCCTGGCCGCCACTGAACCAGTTTTGGCCCCATGCCGATTGAAAATTCGCGCACCAAAATACCGGCCTTTTTCGCCACGAAAAAGTGTCCAAATTCGTGGACAAAGACCACCAGGCCAAAAATTATAATGAAGGCTAGAATACTTTTCACAGCGACCTCCTAAATTCCAAAGATCAAGGCAACGATTGGCAAAACGAAAAGCGTGCTGTCAAACCGGTCCAGGATCCCGCCGTGACCCGGCAAGATCTTGCCGGAGTCTTTAACGCCGTAGAAGCGCTTGTAGGCTGATTCAACCAGGTCGCCCATTTGGCCGGCGATTGACAGAAAGAAGGAGGCAATGATCAAGCTGGTCTTGTCGCCGCCGACTGGAGCCAGGTTGACGTAAATTGCCGTCACGATAACCGCGATGATCACGGCTCCGATTGATCCTTCCCAAGTCTTGTTCGGGCTGATTACTGGCCAAAGCTTGTGCTTGCCGAACTTGCGGCCAACCATGTAGGCAGCCGTATCAGTCGTCCAGACAATCACGAAGGCAAAGAGCAAGCGCCACAAACCGTGGACTGGATCGCTGTTTCTGATCGCAGCCAGGTAGTGGAAACCAGTCCCAATATACAAACTTGACAGGACGTAAACGCCGATATCGTCAAAAGTCGTCTTGTTCTTAGACAGAACCGTCCAGGTCAAAAGCATCATTACCAAGGCATAGAAGACGCCCCACTTGCTCCAGTGTTTTGGCAAAAAGCCGAAGAAGGAATTGGGTACGGTCCAGGTCAAGGTGGCCAGGGCAGCCAGGGTGAAGTCAACTGAGACCAGAATCTGCTTCTTCATCAAGAAGACTTCACTGATGCCGACAGCAGCCAAAAAGGCAGCCAGCCAGTCAATCCACATGCCCCCGGCAACAAGGACCGGGATAAAAATCAATAAAGCAACAACTGCTGTAATTACTCTTTGTTTCATATTACCTAACTATCTGTTTCATCTAATTTACCAAAACGCCGGTCCCGGTGCTGGTAGATCTTAACCATTTCGGCCAAGTCGTTTTCGTCGAAGTCCGGCCAGGCCTTTTCCGTAAAGGCAAGCTCTGAGTAAGCAATCTGCCAGAGCAGGAAGTTGCTGATTCTCTGCTCGCCAGAGGTTCTGATCAAGAGGTCTGGATCAGAATAAGGGGCAAATTTGGCGGTCATCAGCTTGGCGGAAATCATGTCTTCAGTAATTGCTTCCGGCGCGATTTCCCCGCTGGCGGCCTCTTTTGCCAGAGCCTGCACGGCTGAAACGATTTCTTTTCTTGACCCGTAATTAAAGGCAAAGTTTAAAACCAGGCCTGTATTGGCCGCGGTTTCCGCCATGGCCCGCTCAACCACTTCCCTGGTTGATTCCGGCAGGGCATCCAGATAGCCCATGATGTTGACCTTAACATTGTGGGCCTGCAGGCGGGGCATGAACTTGTCAAAGAACTTGACCGGCAGGTTCATCAAATAATTGACCTCATCCTTGGGCCGGGCCCAATTTTCCGTCGAAAAAGCATAAAGAGTCAGGACTTTAATTCCCAACTCATCTGCCGCGAGCGCAATCTTTTCAACGTTGTCCATCCCGGCCTTGTGGCCCATGAAGCGCGGCATGTGCCGCTTCTTTGCCCAGCGGCCATTGCCGTCCATGATGATCGCCAAATGATTCAGCTGCTTATTCTTATCCATAATTAACCCTGAGTGATTTCCTTGCGCTTGTTGTCAGCCATCTGGTCAATCTTCTTGGTTGATTCATCAGTGACCTTCTGGACTTCCTTTTCCAGGCGCCGTTCTTCGTCTTCAGTGATTTCGCCGTCTTTTTCCTGCTTCTTCAAAGCCTTCATGGCTTCCTGGCGGACATTGCGGACAGCAATCTTGGCTTCTTCAGCCAGCTTGCCGACTTCCTTGGCGATTTCCTGCCGCCGTTCCCCGGTCAGTTGCGGGATAACCAGGCGGATGACGTTACCGTCGTTAGCTGGCGTAAGGCCCAGGTCTGAAGCCAAAATGGCGTGTTCAATATCGTTCAAAGAAGTCTTGTCATATGGAGTGATCATCAAAACCCGTGGTTCTGGAATGGTGATCCCGGCCATTTGGACCAGCGGAGTCGGTACCCCGTAGTATTCAACCATCACCCGGTCCAAAAGGGAGGCATTGGCTACCCCGGCCCGGACAGTTGCCAGATTGCTCTGGTAGACTTCGATGGACTTGTTCATGTTGCTCTTGGCTTTAGCAATCGTTTCGTTGTTCATTACTTGTCACCTCTGATAATCGTCCCGATGTTTTCGCCTTCAACTACACGCTTGATGTTGCCTGGAGTGTTGACGTTGAAGACGATCAATGGAATATGAGTGTCCATGGACAAGGAGCTGGCAGTTCTGTCCATGACTTGCAGGCCCTTGGAGATCATGTCCAGCTGGGTCAGTTCAGCGAACTTCTTGGCACTTGGGTCCAGGTTCGGGTCAGCAGTGTAGACGCCATCAACCCCGTTCTTGGCCATCAAGATCACGTCAGAGTTAATTTCCGCTGCCCGCAAAGCAGCCGTGGTGTCAGTTGAGAAGTATGGGTTGCCAGTGCCGCCGCCGAAGATAACGACCCGGTTCTTTTCCATGTGGCTGATTGCGACCCGGCGGATGTAAGGTTCAGCTACCTGCCGCATGGAGATTGAGGTTTGCAGTCTGGTTGGCACGCCAGCAGTTTCCAGGCCATCTTGCAGGGCCAGGCCATTCATGATCGTGGCCAGCATGCCCATGTAGTCAGCTTGAGCTCTTTCCATGCCTAGCTTGGCCCCGGTTTCACCGCGCCACATGTTGCCGCCGCCGCAAACGACGCCGATCTGCACGCCCATGTCATGAACCAGCTTGATTTCATGTGCCAATTTCTTGATCACAGTTGGGTCAATGCCAGTTCCCTTTTCCCCGGCCAAAGCTTCGCCGGAAATTTTCAAAATGATACGATGATATTTAACTTGACTCATAATGCCCTCCTAATTAGCTCTAACTATTTTACCATAAAACAGAAAACTGTCTCTCCTATTTATCCTATTTCCCCAGCTTAAATTTACGAAAGTCAATTTGCCCACAAAAAAAGGATGGGTCTCCCCATCCTTTTTCTTGCTAGAAGAAATTAGTTCTTCATTTGTGCAGCAACTTCAGCAGCAAAGTCTTCTTGCTTCTTTTCGATGCCTTCGCCGACTTCGAAACGAACAAAGCTTACTACGGAAGCGTTGACTGATTCAAGGTATTCTTCAACAGTCTTGCTATCGTCCATAACGTAAAGTTGGGCAAGCAAGGTGTTTTCTTGGTCAACCTTGGTGTTGTCCAGCATGAAGCGGGCCATCTTGCCTGGGATGATCTTGTCCCAGATCTTTTCTGGCTTGCCTTCAGCCTTCAATTCTGCCTTGATGTCTTCTTCAGCTTGAGCAACGACTTCGTCAGTCAATTGAGCCTTTGAACCATACTTAAGGTGTGGCAAAGCTGGCTTGTTGACCATGGCACGTGATTCGTTGTCTTGGTCAATCTTGTGGTTGAGCTGAGCCAGTTCTTCGCGAACGAAAGCTGGGTCAAGTTCTTTGTATGAAAGAACCTTTGGGCTCATTGCGGCAATGTGCATTGCAATGTGCTTAGCCAAAGCTTCGTCGCCGCCTTCAAGAACAGTCAAGACGCCGATGTGACCGCCGTTGTGTTGGTAAGCGCCAAAGTGTTGGTCATCAGTCTTTTCAAGAACAGCGAAGCGGCGGAAGGAAATCTTTTCACCGATAGTTGCAGTAGCATTCACATATGCTTCTTCAAGGCTTTCGCCTGAAGGCATGGTCAATGCCAAAGCTTCTTCGTTGTTGGCTGGCTTGCCCTTGGCAATAGTTTCAGCAGTTTCGTTAACCAAAGTCTTGAACTGGTCGTTTTGAGCAACGAAGTCAGTTTCAGCGTTAACTTCAACGATAGCAGCAACGTTGCCGTCAACGTAAACGCCAGTCAAACCTTCAGCAGCGATCCGGTTAGCCTTCTTGGCAGCCTTTGCTTCACCCTTTTCGTGGATGATTTCGATAGCTCTTTGCATGTCGCCTTCGGCTTCAACCAGGGCCTTCTTGGCGTCCATGACGCCGGCACCAGTAGTTTCACGCAATTCCTTGACTTGCTTAGCAGTAATGTTTGCCATTTAAAAAAGTCCTCCAGGTCAAACTAAATAACAGAATTCTTCCTAAAGATAGTTTACGACAAATTATTCAGCGTCGTCTACTTCTTCAGCAGAGTTTTCTTCAGCACTTTCAGACAATTCCTTTTCAACGTCGGCGTTATCTGCACCTTGCTTGCCTTCGATTACGGCGTCAGCCATAGCACCGGCAATCAAGCGGATAGCACGGATAGCGTCGTCGTTTGAAGGAATGATTACGTCGATCGGAGTTGGGTCAGTGTTGGTGTCAACCATGGCTACAACTGGGATACCAAGCTTGTTAGCTTCGTGAACGGCGATCTTTTCCTTCTTAGGGTCAACGACGAACATTACGTCAGGAATCCGAGGCATGTCTTCGATACCGCCCAGGAACTTTTGCAGCTTGTCCATTTCCTTGGTCAGCAAAGCAACTTCCTTCTTTGGCAGTACGTCGAAGGTACCGTCTTCAGCCATCTTCTTCAAGTCCTTCAGACGCTTAACCCGGCTTTGGATAGTAGTCCAGTTAGTCAAAGTACCACCCAACCAGCGTTGGTTGACGTAGTATTGGCCTGCGCGGGTAGCTTCTTCAGCGATTGCTTCTTGAGCTTGCTTCTTGGTACCAACGAACAGGAAAACACCGTCGTCTTGAGCAACAGCCTTAACGTAGTTGTAGGCGTCGTCAAGCATCTTGATGGTCTTTTGCAAGTCGATGATGTAGATCCCGTTTCTTTGAGTGAAGATGTATGGCTTCATCTTCGGGTCCCATCTTCTGGTTTGGTGACCAAAGTGTACACCAGCTTCAAGCAATTGCTTCATAGATACAACTGACATAAATAAATTCCTCCTAGGTTATTTCCTCTCAAGCGTTCATTTCAGCATTCAACCGTTTGTCTTTAGGCACCTGAATGCTGATCGCTCTTGATGTGTTTTCTAGCGTGCAATCGCACGCTTGTCTATCATACTCGATTTTCCCTTTAAACGCAAGCTTTTCCGCCTAAAAATTAACCCCCTGCTCTTTGAGGAATTTTTCCTTCCATGCCCGGTCGTGGTGCTTGAACCAATATTCCCGCTGCATGGCTGCCGACTTGTCGGCATACTCTTCATGATAGATCATTTCAACTGGCCGCCGGCTCTTGGTGTACTTGGCGCCTTTGCCGGAATTATGAGCGTCCAGCCTCTTCTTTAAATCGTTGGTATAGCCGCCGTAAAAGCTGCCATCGCTGCACAAGAGAACATAGAAATAGTGCTTTTCCTCCGGCAATTTGGCCTCTAAAATTTCCTTGATTGCTGGGGTATTGCTGCCATCTGCTTCATGGACTTCGATTGCGTCGCGAAGAACCAGCCCGTCACCCTTCCCGCTTCTGACCGCTTCAACGATGACCAAATTAGCATCTTGCCCTCTTCTTGAAACAAATGGTTGGACAGTCTTAACGGCCAGGTCATGTTTAAAGCCGTAATTGATGATCTCACCCAGCCGCTCAGGCCGGTGGACCATAAACATCTTCCCCTTCATTTTCAAGAGGCCGGCTGAAACGGCGATAATTTCCTCTAGGTTGATTTCCAGTTCATGGCGGGCAATAGCTTTAGACCGGTCCGGGTTCAGCTTGTGGCCGGCCGGGGCCTTGAAATATGGCGGGTTGACCACGACGACGTCATAGCTGTCTTTTCGCAAAAAGCTGCCCGCGTCTTTGACATTGCCCTGGTGGACCGTGATCCGGTCCTGCATGTCGTTTAATTCTATCGACCGCCGGGCCTTGGAAACGATGTCCTCTTGCAGTTCAACATCATCGTAATGAGCCTTGTTGAAAGCCGCCATGTAGAGGCTGGCTGCCGCGTTGCCGCTGCAAAGCTCAACGACCTTGGACCGGTCTTTGATAGCTTCTTTGGCCCAGTAAGCCAAAAGCAGGGTGTCCAGGGAAAAGGCAAAAGACTGCCTGTCCTGGATGATTTTCAGCTGCTCACCCAGCATGTAATCGATGCGTTCATTTTCCTTAAGTTCAATCATGTAATTCTGAAGCCCGTCCCTTATTCTTAGATGTGTTATAATTTATTCTACATCATTTGGAGGTTCTTTTATGCTTTATCGTATTTTCAGACCGATCGCCCGCTTCATCGTCTGGGTCTTAAACGGCCACCTGCATGTCCACCACAAGGAAAGACTGCCCGAAGGCACCTACATTCTGGTTGCCCCCCACCGGAACTGGTGGGAGCCGATTCTTTTCGCCCTGGCTGCCAGCCCTACGGAATTCATGTTCATGACCAAGCAAGAACTGTTTAAAAATCCGGTCCTCCGCTGGATCTTAAACAATGCCCACGCCTTCCCGGTCAACCGCAAGCATCCAGGTCCTTCCGTCATCAAGATCCCGGTCAAGGGCTTAAAGTCAGAAGGCCTGTCTTTGATCATGTTCCCATCCGGCACCCGGCACTCAGCCTCCCTTAAGTCCGGCGCCCTGGTTATCGCCAGAATGTCCGGCCGGCCCCTGCTTCCGGCTGTCTACCAGGGCCCGCTTACTTTTAAAGGAGTCTTGCAAAGAAAAGGCATGGAAATCAACTTTGGCGACCCAATCGTCATTGACCGCAAGACCAAATTGACCCCGGAAACCGAAGCTGCCTACAACCAGCAGCTGGAAGATGCCTGGAAGCTGATCGACCAGGAACTGGATCCGGATTTTCACTATGAAGCTAAATAATTAAAGATGACAAAACAACAAGAAAAAGGATTGAGTATGGCGCTCAATCCTTTTTCTTTATGCTTTTTTACTGCTGCTTATTACTTGTTATTTTCCAGGTATTCCATGATCTGGACGGCGTTGGTTGCCGCCCCCTTTCTGATTTGGTCGCCGGTGCACCAGAGAGTAAGGCCGTTAGGGTTGGTCAAGTCCCGGCGCAGGCGGCCGACTTGCACGATATCCTTGTCGGAGTTTTCCAGGGGAGTTGGAGTGTGATCAGTAACCAGGAGGTCGCCGTCAAAAGCCGCGATGGCTTTTTCAGCAGCTTCAACTGAGACCGGTTCTTCAGTGACAACCGTCACCGCAATTGAGTGGGACCGGTAGACCGGGACCCGGACGCAGGTGCAGGTCACCAACAAGTCTGGCAAGTGCAAGATCTTTCTGCCTTCATTCTGCATCTTCATTTCTTCAGTCGTATAACCGTTTTCCAAAGGACTACCAATGTCAGCGATGACGTTAAAGGCGATCTGGGCCGGGAAGACCTTGGCTTCCACGCTCTCGCCCTTGGTCAAAGCCGTTACTTCATCCTTCAGTTCGCTGATCCCGCCCATGCCGGCGCCGGAAACGGCCTGGTAGGTGCAGGCGTTGATAGCCTTGATCGGAGACAACTTGGCAATTGGAGCCAGAGCCATCAAGGTAATGGCGGTTGAACAGTTAGGATTGGCAATCACGCCGTGGTGGTCTAAAGCATCTTGGCCATTAATTTCAGGAACTACCAAAGGCACGCCGTCTTCTTGCCGGAAGGCTGAGCTGTTGTCAATGTAGACTGCCCCGCTCTTTTCGACCAGGGGCCGGTACTCCTTAGACAGGCTGTTAGAAACTGCCCCCAAAACGTAGTCCAGGCCATTCAGTCTTTCCTGGCTGACCACTTCCAGGGTCAATTCCTGGCCCGCAAAGGGCAGCTTTTTACCCTTGGAGCGCTCGGAAGCAAAAACGCGCAGTTCTTCAACCGGCAATTGTCTTTCTTCAATACATTCCAGCATCTGCCGGCCAACGGCCCCTGTAGCTCCTAAAATACCAATTTTCATTTATCGTTCCACTCTTTCTTCACTAATAAACTGCTGATAAATCGCCTTGATTGCCGGCACCAGGTCCTGGTTGTTGACCCCAATGACAATGCTTTGTTCATCGCAAGCCTGGTTGATGGTGCGGATGTTGATCTGCTGGTCACCCAGTGTTGACAAAATTTTGCCCGACATCCCCGGCATTTGCCGCATGGCCCGGCCAACCACGGCCAGCATGGCCTGCTGGCTTTCGACCTGGATATCGTCCAGGTGCAGGTCCTGCTTTAATTCTGCCACGATCTCATAAAGGTAACGCTCGATCTTCTTGGTTTGGACCACAATGGAAAAAGTATCGACCGTGACCGGGACGCTTTCAATCGAGATCTGAAATTTTTCAAAAGCGGCTAAGACCTTGCGTAAAAAACCGGCCTCAGCTGAAACATGCGACTTGACCATGGTGATGACCGTAAAGTCCTTCTTGCCCGTAATCCCGGTGATAACATGAGGCGGCTCTTGCGCGTCAAGTTCACTGCAATCATTCATGATCATGGTGCCGGGATTTTCCGGATGGTTGGTGTTGCGGACATTGATCGGGATGTTTTTCTGCCGGACGGGAAAAACCGCGTCGTCATGCAGGACATTGGCTCCCATATAGCTCATCTGCCGCAATTCCGAGTAGGTAATCCGGGGAATCTGGACGGGATCTTTGATAATGCGCGGATCGGCCACGTAAAAGCCCGAAACGTCGGTCCAGTTTTCATAGACGTCAACGTCGAAGGCATTGGCCACGATTGACCCGGTAATGTCTGACCCGCCCCGGCTCATGACCTTGATCACCCCATTTGGCAAAGAGCCGTAAAAGCCGGGGATCACCACCCGCCGGCCCGGGTCAACTTGGGCTTTTAACAGTTCCTGGCTTTTGTCCAGGTCGATTGAGCCGCCATAATGGAAGCGGATCACCCGGCTGGCGTCAACAAAGTCCGCGTCCAGGTATTCAGCCAGGCAGAGACCGGTCAAGTATTCGCCCCGGGAAACCAAGTAGTCCAGGTTCAAATTCTGGGCCATGTTCTGCCTGATTTTGGCAAATTCCCTGGCCAAGTCGATTTTCAGGCCCAGGCTGCGCTTGATTTCCATGTACTTGTCCACGATAGACTGGAAAATCGACTCATAGCTGACGTCATAGGTAATGTGGGCCGCGCAGAGGTAGAGGAGGTCGGTGACCTTATGGTCCTCCTGCCCGCTCTTGCCGCAGGCGCTGGTCACAACGTACTTGCGGTCCGGATCAGCCAAAATGATCTGCTTGACCTTCTTAAACTGTTCGCTGTTGGCGACTGAAGAGCCGCCGAATTTGACTGCTTTACTCATCTGCCACTCCCGCCAAAAAGGCTGCCGGGTCCCCGCTCTCCTTGACCAGGCTTGAAATTTCCGCCAAAGTCAGCTTTTTGGTCAAAAATGCCTTTTCGCTGATACTTTCTGCTACTACATCCTGGAAAAAGTCTGCCCGGTCAGTGCGCAGGTAGAAAGTCTGCTTTTCTTCATCAGTCAGCTGGACTGGCTCAGCGCTTTGCACGATTTCCTTTTTCCCTTCAACCAGATCCAAAAGGTCCTGGACGGCCGCGTGGGCGGTTGGCAAGGCCCCTGCCCCCTGGCCGACGAAGGTTGCCCGACCCAGGGAGGTGGAATCAGTTTCCAGGATATTGAAGTTAAGGCCAACTCCGGCCAAAAGGCTGGTCTTTTTCAGCATGACCGGCAAAACCTGCAAGGACAGCTTCTCACCTGCCTGCCGGCCCCTGCCCAGCAACTTGATGGTCCGGCCATTTGCCTTGGCCCAGGCAAAGTCTTCCTTGGTCAAGTGCCGGATCCCCCACTGGTCAACCTGGCTTGGATCAGCAATTTTGCCAAAGGCAGTCAAGGCTGACAAGCAGACCTTGTAGCAGACGTCCCCGCCGTCGATGTCGTCGCTGGGATCCTTTTCCGCGTAGCCCAGCTCCTGTGCTTCTTTTAAGCAAGCAGCAAAGTCCAGGTCCTTTTCTGCCATCTGGGAAAGGATATAGTTGCTGGTCCCGTTAAAAATCCCCTGGAAGGCCGTGACCGGCTCCAGGCGCTGGATGTGCTTGATGTTGTCAATCCAGGGGATGCCGCCGCCAACGCTGGCCTCATAGGCCAATACCAGGCCCTTTTGCCTGGCTAAGGCAAAAAGCTCGCCGGCATAGACCGCCAGCATCTTCTTATTAGCCGTCACCACGTGCTTGCCGGCTTCCAGGGCCCGCTTAACGTAACTGTGGGCCGGTTCTATCCCCCCGATGCACTCGCAAACCACTGAAATTTCCGGATCGTTCACGATTTCCTCAAAGTCAGTCGTGTGCTGGTCATCCAAGATCTGTTCATCCCGGTGGACCAGGATTTTTTTTATTTTAATCTTCCGCAAAAGCGGAGTTTCAGCCTCTTCAACCAGCTTGACAATGCCGCTGCCAACCACGCCGCGGCCTAAGATCGCAATTTGCATACCCGCCTCCGTTGTTTCCAATCTAGGGACACTTGTTTTTGAATTAAAAACATAGTATCATTATCCGCAAGGCCTGACAAGGGAAAAGTTACTTATTATTAAACAAAAATTAAAGCAATATGTCAAAGGAGGATTTGCCATGGCCGACTATTTTTACGTTCATAAAAAGATCCTGCCCGACTATCTGGAGAAGGTCCTGGAGGCCAGGGAAATGCTGGATAGCCGGGAAGCAGCCACCGTCACCGAGGCGACTGAGCGGGTCGGCATCTCCCGCAACACTTATTACCGCTATAAAGACTATATTTTTAGAGCCAAGGACCCTGCAAGGGGCCAGCAGGCGGTCTTGTCCCTGCTTTTAGCTGACAAGCCCGGGGCCCTGTCAGCCGTTTTGACCTGCGTTACCGACCACAGGGCCTCGGTTTTGACCATTTCCCAGGCCATTCCTTTGGCCAGCCACGCCAGCGTCTTGATGTCCCTGGACCTGGCCGGCCTTGAGGAGGATCTCAACACCCTTTTGGCTGATTTGAAAAGTCTCCCCTTTGTTAAAAATCTCCAGCTTGCCGGTTTAGAATAAGAAAAGAGCGCGTCTTCTGGGCGCGCTCTTTTTGTGTCGTAATTCATTCTTAGTTTTCCCGGTTTTGCTGGAGGGTGTAAAGGTCATAGTAGTAGCCCTTTTGCGCCAGCAACTCCTCGTGCTTGCCGTGTTCGACGATTCTCCCCTTGTCTAAAACAATGATCTGGTCAGCATCAGCAATCGTTGACAGGCGGTGGGCAATAGCCAGGGTTGTGCGGCCCTGGCGCAGCTTTTTGAGTCCTGCTTGAATCAAGCTTTCTGTTTCCGTGTCCACGTTGGCCGTTGCTTCGTCCAAAATCAAGATCTTAGGATTGGTTACCAGGGTCCGGGCAAAGGAAATCAGCTGTCTTTCCCCGCTGGAGAATTCCGACCCGCCTTCAATGACCTTGGCCTGGTATTTCCCAGGCAATTTTTCGATAAAGCGATCAGCTTGGACAGTTTTGGCGGCTTCTTCAATCTGCTCATCAGTGATCTTATCATTGTACAAGCGGATGTTGGAAGCCACGTCCCCATAGAACATGAAGGGTTCCTGGAGAACCAGGCCCAGCTTTTGCCGCAGTTCCGCCTTGGAAAAGTCCCGGATATCGGTCCCGTCCAAAAGGACCTGGCCCGAGTGAAATTCGTAAAAGCGCATCATCACATTGATGATCGAGCTCTTGCCTGAACCCGTATGACCGACGATCCCCAAGGTTTCACCGGGATTAAGGGTGAAAGAAACGTCATGAAGAACGTCATGTTTGCCGTCATAAGAGAACGACACGTGCTTGAATTCGATTTTCCCTTCCATGATCTTGGCGTCAGCCAGCTCTTTTTGCTCAGGCTCGTATTCTTCCTGGTCCAAAATCTTGAAGATCCGCTTGCCAGCCACGATCCCGTCGGTAAAGAAGGTCAACGAGTTCATCATGTCCGACAAGGGGTTAAAAAAGTTCTGCACATAGTTGGCAAAAGCATAGATCATCCCGGCCGGGACAAAAGTTGCCCGGAGGGGATAACCGAACCAGACCAAAACGCAGGTCAAGGCCAGCGAATAGAGCAGGGCCGTAAACGGCGACAAGAGCAGCCCATTTGTTCTGATCAGCTTGAAGCGGGTCTGCATCTGCTGGCGGTTGATTTTTTCAAAATCCTCATCAATACGCTTTTCCTGGCGGAACTGCTGAATTACGTTTATGCCGGCAATACTTTCTTCTAGCTTGGTATTGATCAAAGAGTTGCGGGCCCGGTATTCGTGGTAGATTTTGGAGTTGACCCGGTTGTAAAGCCAGATTGCCCCAATGATCAGTGGAATAAAGGCCGTCACGATCCCCCCGGCCACCGGGTCAGCCATATACATGGCAATCAAGGCGGTTACCATAGAGACGATCCCTAACAGAAAGGCAGCGAAAACCTGCATAAAGTTGCCCAGGGTCATCGTGTCGTTGGTTACCCGGGACAAAATTGACCCGGCGGGAGTCTGGTCAAAATACCGCATCCCCAGGGTATGGATTTTTGCATAAAGGACCCGGCGGACCTTTTCCAATGCCTTTTCCCCGGCCAGGGAATATAGGTATTCATAGGTAAATTGAAAAACCGCCTTAAATACCACGCCAATGCCGTAGATCAAGGCAACATAATAAACCGTGCTGAAGTCGACCTTTCCCGCCTTCAAATAATGGTCCATGTAATACTGCAGCCAGGTCGGCAAGAGCATATTGATCGCGGAAACTGCCACCATCCCTAAGACGGCAGTCAGTAATTCCCCCTTGTAAAGCCAGACAAAGGTCCAGAGCCGCCTTAAAATCTGTCCCTGCTCTTTGGTCGAAATCGGCTGCTGCCAGACTGACTGAAAGTCTTCATTATTCATCGCTATCTTCACCTACCTTCTGGGCTAATTCCTGCCGCTGCCACATCCGGGCATACCAGCCCCTCTTGGCCAGCAATTCTTCATGCGTCCCTCTTTCCGCCACCTGCCCGTCCTGCATGACCAAGATGATGTCAGCATCCATTACGCTGCTCAAGCGGTGGGCGGCGATGACGGTAATTTTCTTTTCCCGTTCTTGCCGAAGCTTAGTCAGGATCGCCTTTTCGGTTTTGGCGTCAACAGCTGACAAAGCATCGTCCAAAATCAAGATTTCACTGTCGTGGAGAAGCGCTCTGGCAATCGACATCCGCTGCTTTTGCCCGCCCGACAGAGAAACTCCGTTTTCCCCGATCATTGTTTCATAGCCATTTGGAAAGGCCAGGATATCGTCGTGAAGGGCGCTCTTTTTAGCCGCCGCTTCGACCTCTTCCTGGCTGGCCTCCGGCTTGGCAAAGGCAATATTGTCTCTGACCGACATGGAGAAAAGGAAGTTGTTTTGGGGAACGTAAGATATTTCTTTTAAGTAGACGTCCAGGGGAATCTGCCGGATGTCGTGGCCGGCAAAAGTGATTCGGCCCTTGTAGTTGTCAAACTCCCGCATCAAAAGCTGGATAATGGTCGTCTTTCCTGACCCGACCCGGCCAACCAGGCCGATCGTCTGCCCGTTTTTCAAGTCAAAGTCCACGGACCCCAGGGCATTCTTGTTTGGTTCATCCGGGTAGGCAAAACTGGTCACGTGATAGCGCAAGTCCCCAGTCAGCTTTTGCTCCTTGTCCATTGAATCTGAGTCTACGATCAAAGATTTTTCATTGAGCAGGCTCATAATCCGGTCGTAGCTGGCGCTCCCCCGCTCAAGAACATTAAACAGGTAGCCAATGGCAAACATTGGCCAGACCATGGCCCCAATGTAGGACACAAAGGAAATCAGCTGGCCCAGGCTGATCGTTTTGCTGAGAACTAGCCGGCCACCGTAGATGATGGTGATGATGTAGGTGATCCCGATGATCATGGTAATCATTGGGTCGTAGAGTGAGTCGATCCGGAAGACCTTTTTATTGATATCTACCGTTTCATAGGTCATCTTGTTAAAAGCTGCCGCATCTTCTTTTCCCTGGCCAAAAGTTTTCAAGACCTTAATCCCGGACAAGGATTCCTGAGTCTTGTTGTTCAAGCGGGAAAAAGCCGCCTGCGAATCCATATAAGCATCGTGCAGGCGATCGCCCAGGTAGCGGGCACAAAAGGCCAAAAGGGGCAGCGGCAGCATGGCAACCAGGGTCAAGCGCCAGTCTACCAGGATCATCATGGCCAGCAAAGTGGTCCCCCCGGTAAAAATCGCGTCGATCAAAGTCAAGATCCCGTCACCGGCCACGTTCTGCACGGCCTGGACGTCATTGGTTGCCCGGGCCATCAAGTCCCCGGTCCGGTAGCGCTGAAAGAAGGTCCGGTCCATCTGCAGAAAATGCCAGAAGAGCCGGCCACGGAGTTCTTTTTCCAAAATCGCCGCTCCGCCGTAAATCTGCTTGCGCCAGAAATAGCGGCAAACGTACAGGGCCAAAGCCGCCAGTAAAATTGCCAAAACATAGCTAAAAAACTGCTGCCAGCTGATTTTACCCGTATCCAACTGGTCAGCCATCATGCCCAGGATCCGCGGCGGAACCAGGTTGGCTGCCGAAGTCAGGATTAAGGCCGTGATCCCTAAGGCGTAGCGCTTGCGGTGGGCTTTAAAGAACCAGCCCAGCTTGCTGAAAGTATCCATTTTTTCTCCCTCTTTTATTTCGTTTTTATCTTTTTCTCCTTCTTTTCTAATCCCCCTAGCCCGCAAAAAAAGCGCCAGGCTTCCCCTGGCGCTCTATGGCTGACCAGCCTAGTTCTTGGCTGCCTGGTGCTTAATCATGTTCATCACTTGGTTTACCTTCTTGGCTGAAGGCTTCTGGCCCATTTGTGACATCATGGTTTCAACCATTTCCCGGGTAATTGGGGGATTCTTCTTAAAGTAGTTCTTCATGTAAGTCCGGGCACCGTAAAAACCGGCAACAGCACCCAGAAGAGCTGCCAAAATAATCAAGAAAATCGCCAAACCTAAATTCATTATCTCTAAACCTCCATTGGTCTTTATTTGTTATCCGCTTCAGCGGAGATGCATTCGTTAGTCACACAAATACTATCTTACAAAACTTCAGACCTTTTTTAAAGGATAAATCTTATCTGAGACCCTTTTCCTTCTGAATTTGCTTGGCTTTCTCCGGCGTAACGTCCTTGCCTTTCTTGTCAACGATCACGAGGCTGTCCAGCTGCTGCTTGAAGCCCGCCCGGAAATTGGCGATAAACTTCTTGTGCAGTTCCTTGCGTTCAGCTTCTTCAGCTTCCGTCAAGCCACTTTCCTGCTTCTTCTTGTACAATTCATTGATTCTTTGTCTTACTTGATCTGATTCTGCCATAAAATATAGCCACCTTTCTCATGATAAGAATAGTGTACTCGCTTTGTAAAAATAAAAAAAGTTTTAAGCCTAGAACGCCTGTTTGCAAACTCCCCGAATATTTGCTAAAATAAATAATAACCGACTATAAGATTTTTGACGAAGGACAAAGTAATTATGGCAACTCACGACTCAAAACAATTAGAAATTCTGCAATACATCTACGACACTGTTGAAAACCGGGGCTTCCCGCCGACGGTCCGGGAAATCTGCGCGGCAGTTGGCCTGTCCTCAACCTCCACCGTCCATGGCCACTTGACCAGACTGGAGCGCAAGGGATATCTCATCAAGGACGCCACCAAGCCCCGGGCTTTGGAAATCACCCATGCCGGCCTTGACGCCTTGGGCATTAAGCCTAAAGACATTCCTGTAATCGGTGTTGTTACCGCGGGCCAGCCGATCCTGGCTGTCCAAGACGTGGAAGACTACTTCCCGCTTCCGCCGAACCTGGCCAGTGATGCCGGTGATCTCTTCATGCTCCGGGTACACGGCACCTCAATGATCAATGCCGGTATCTTGAACGGGGACTATGTCATCGTCCGTAAGCAAACCACGGCCCAGAACGGGGAAATCGTGGTCGCCATGACTGATGACGGAGAAGCCACTGTCAAGCGCTTCTTCAAAGAAGACCTCCACTACCGTCTGCAGCCGGAAAATGATGCCATGGATCCAATTATCTTAGACCATGTGCAAATTTTGGGCAAGGTTGTCGGCCTTTACAGAACAAATATTGATTAAAAAGTGTGCTTGACTCGTGTCTTTAGACATGAGTCAAGCACGCAAAAACGCCCCATTGGGGCGTTTTTTAGTTTCTCTTTCTTCTCTTTCTTTCCAACTCGCCATACTTGCCATTCTGCTGTTTTTTCATGGCTGCCGTGTACTGAGATGCAATGTAATTTTTAACGACTTCTTTGTTCATGTCACCTAAGGTGCTCATAAAATAGCTTGGTGACCAGAGGTGGCCGCCCCACAGCATCTGCTTAGTTTCCGGGTAAAGCTCAAACCATTTTCGGGCTGTCCAGCCTTTCAGCCCTTTAACTACGTCTACGGGCCTCTGTTTTGGCGAAAATGAAATAAGCATGTGAACGTGATCGGGCATTACTTCCATTTCCTGGATCTGGATGTCCGACATATCCGCTCTTTTTTGGAGCAGCCCTTTCATTTCTTCAACCTTTTCTGGCCTGTCAAAGACTTCTTTCCGGTAGTCAGCGCGTGATCTGGAAGGAAATGCCCACGGGCAAAGCAAGCTGTATCGCAAGCTTGACCGCAGACAGCAGAAGCTGAATGCAAAGCGCTCGAACATGCTTACCAACGAATACCGCCATCTGGTACACGAAGTAGTCGATGACTGCGACACGATCGTCGTTGAGAAATTGGATGCCTATGAGATGCGCAAGCGTGGAAAAGGCTCTGCTCAAAGCAAAGGCATCAATCGCAGACTGGCGGTCCTCAAGCCATATGAGCTGATGACTATTTTAGAGTCGCTTGTAAAGAAGCAGAACAAAAGGTTTGTCAAAGTGGATTCATTTTGGACAAGCAAGGCATACCACGACTGCGGATACATCAACAAAGATCTCAAAGTTGGTCAGAAAGAATGGCAGTGTCCAAGTTGCAAGAAGACGGTAGACAGGGATTTAAACGCAGCAAGAAACATATTAGATTGGGGGATTCATCCAGAGCATCACGCAAAGCTGAAGAAAGCGGCCGAAGAAGGAAAAAATCTTAGTCCTTCGTCACTGGTGACGGAAGTCTAAGATTAAAGCACTAAAAACAGCCCGGGCGAAACGGAACAATCGTCCTTAGCACTAGACGGTGTTATCTGCGTAATCTTCTGAGCGAGTCAAAACGAAGACGAGATGACATTGGGCAGTTGTGAAACTAACCTAAACACTCTGAGTACTTCTAAGAGTTGTCGATCTTACGTGTAATGTGCTGGGTGGCCCCCAGATTCCTGCGACTTTAGTCGTAGGAGATTCAATAATACAGTATTGCCGGCTGTTAACCAATATTGACTGATATTGACTAATATTTTTTGAAAAAGATACTTTGTTTTATGCAAATCATCTTTTTCTTTTAACCGTTTTCTGAAAACGGTTGACATTTTCATAGTGTTTTCTATTGCTATTTTCCTAAAACTCCGTTAATCTAGTAACTATTCGACAAATTATTAGTTAAAGGAGTTTCAATTAATGAATATCATCATTGCATTACTGCCAGCCATCGGCTGGGGGGTTATGCCTTGGATCGTCAACAAGGTGCCAAACAGCAAGCCGGCCAACCAAATCTTCGGCGTTGGCATGGGTGCCACTATCGTCGGCATCATCGTGACTTTAATCCAGCATCCGGCCATGTCCATGCCAGTCTTCTTCCTGTCTCTTCTGTCCGGTGCTTTATGGACGATCGGTCAAATCGGCCAGTTCATCTCCTTCACCCGGATCGGGGTCAGCAAGACCATGCCGATCTCAACTGGCCTGCAGCTGGTCGGCAATACTATCATCGGGGCTTTGATCTTTGGTGAATGGAAGACCAGCAACGACTTTATCTTCGGGATCATTGCCCTGGTCATCATCATGGTCGGCGTCATCTTGACCGCCTACACTGAAAAAGGCGACAGCTTCACTCAGAAGACCACCAACAAGGATATCCTCTTCCTGGTCTTAACCACGATCGGCTACCTGGCCTACTCCGCCTTCCCGAAGACGATTACGGCAGACGCTGAATCCATGTTCCTGCCGCAAACCCTGGGGATCCTGCTGGGGTCTGTGATCTACCTGGCCTTCAGCGGCAACAAGTCTGCCTTCAAGGAAAAGGCCAGCTACCTTGACCTCTTTGCCGGCATCAGCTTCGGGATTGCGGCTTACGCCTACATTATCTCCGCCCAAGTCAACGGGGTGACTAACGCCTTCATCTACGGGCAGCTGAGCGTGATCATCTCCACTATCGGCGGGATGACTCTGCTGGGCGAACGCAAGCAAGGCAAGGAACTGGTCGCAACGCTTGCCGGCCTCTGCCTGATCGTTGTCGGCGCCATCCTTTAATGTCAAAACCAAACTAAAGCAATCTGGGACAACGAAAACAGAAGACATTTTTATATATTTACGTGCTAGCAAAGAAGCCAGGAGCAAACGCTCCTGGCTTCTTTCTTTGCAGTATTTTGTTCTGCTTCTTATTGAATCTTAACCTTCTGGCTTTCTGCCTGTTTGACGTCAAAGCCGGAGACCTTGCCGAACCACCTCTTGACCAGCTCGTCATATTTTCCGCTGGCCCGCAGCTTCTTCAAGGCCTTATTAATGGCCTGACGCATTTCAGTCTGCCCCTTTTCAACCCCGATGCCGTATGGCTCCTCAGCTAAAGAGGCCTTGGTCAAGGTAAATTCCGGGGTATCAGCGATCAAACCAGCCAAAATCCCGTTGTCGTCGATCATGACATCCCCTTGCCCGGCCTTTAAGGCGTTGAAGGCTGACCCGTAGTCGTCAAACTGCTTGACGCTGGCCTTTGGAGCCAGCTTAGCCACCTGGTTGGCCACGTCGGTCCCCTTGATGGCAATGACCACGACTCCCTTTTTATTCAAATCAGCAATGTTTCTGATCTTGCTGGACTTCTTAACGATCATGGATTCGTTGGCGTTAAAGTAAACGTCAGAGAAGTCGATCACCTTCATCCGCTCCTTGGTGATGGTCATGGTTGAAATGACGGCATCGAGGGAGCCGTTGTGCAAAAGAGTGATCCGGGTCTTTTCCGTGATCGGCCGGAAGACAGCCTTGCCTTTAGGGCCAAGGATCTGCTTGGTGATGGCCGTAGCCAGATCGATTTCAAAGCCTTCGATCTTGCCGGTCTTGATGTTGGTCAAGCCGAACAGCTTGGTGTCCGGCCGGACCCCCCAGGTTATCTGCTTAGACTGCTTGGCCCGGGCATAGCTGCTCTCCTGCTTGCTGGAACAGGCAGTCAAGCTGGTCGCTAGCAAAAGCAGCAGACCGCAGGCCAAGGCCTGGATGATTCTCTTGATTGTTTGCGGCTGTCTTTTCATGTTTTTCATCTTTCTATCATATCGAATCTATAAAATATTATACCCGATATTTTAAAAAGTTTCTTTTGTTCATAATGAAAGTCTCTTTTTCTTATTTTATTAAGCAAAAACAGGTTTATTCTTTGCAAAATTAGTTTTTTCCAAAAATAAAGCCTTTTCCCAGAACTTTTCTCCATAAAAAAATTCAGATTAAAATCAGCCGTAGTCGACATTTTTCATGGCTGACCACTGCTTGCCCAGGCTTTGCCCGGCAATTTCAAAAGCCAAAAGCTGCTTCAAGTCAGCAAATTTTTCCACCTTCATCTGCCCACCCTTCTCCAAGCGCCAGGTGAGCTGCCGGTAGACCTTTCGTTCACTGGACTGGCCCAAGCTGTACTGGCGGCCGGCTAAAGAAAACTGAATTTCGCAGCCGTCTTTAATTGCCTGGACAAATTCCTCCAGGCTGTCAAACTGGACGCTCCAGACAGCTACCTCGCTCATCTGGGGCCAGCAGTCAGCCAGGGACTGCCCCGCAATCTGGCAGGTCAGGAATTCCTCCGTATTGGCAAAAAACTGCTGCTCTTCAGGCAAATCACAGTTGATCAAGGTCTTGCTTTCTGGAGTCAATGGATTGCCATCATCAACTAACAGCCACTGCTGGCCGTTTAACTTAAAATGTATCTCATCGCTGTCATCAGCGGCTGTTTCTAATTCTTGAAAACTGGAAATCGGACGCTTGCTTACTGACATAAATGCCCTTTCTAAAAAACGAGATTTGATTATTAGACATTATTGTACATCTTTTTCAGTCCTTTTGCCTCGTAATCTCTCCGATTGCCCGCCGCATTTCAGTCAAATCTAGGACACTATAGGCAAATTCTTTTCTGACCAGGTCGTCTGGCAGGTATTCATCATACTTGTCAAAAACCGGGACTTCCTTTGGGTAGAGCAAATCTAAAGGGTCAAAGTCTTTAGCGGCTTCTTCAGCCAAAATCTGGTAGAAGTCTCCTTCACTGACATCCATGCTGAACTGGATGTAGTATGGCCGGACTGAGTCAAAATTCTTGAGCCCTAAGCGGCTTGCGCATTTAAGGCGCAAGAAGCGCTCTAGGGCCAGAAAAGCGTAAGAACCCGTCCAAGGGAAAAGGCAGTAGGTCTTAGCCCCCAGGTTAATCAGCTGCTTATCTGGCAGGCCAGCGGCTTCCGCCATTGCTCTCGTTTCGCTCAAGCGGGCAGCCGCGTTTTTCATCAAGTAAGGATACTGCCTCTCTTCTGCCAGAATCTTCCTCATCTGCTGGAGAACTTTGGGATGGATGTCGCCGGCTACATCCCCAAAATAAGCCGGGATTCGGCCTTTAACCTGGTGGACGTAGACCTGCCGGCGGCGGCGGTCGATTTCTTCAACCACCCAAACATGGCCGGCGATGGCGATTTTTTCACCCAAGGGCGGGGGCTTAACGATCGTCCCCAGTTCTTCAGACTCAGCGTGGACGCTGTATTCCTCGTTTTCCTGGAAAACGGCGTAAAACTTAAAATTGTTAGTGACCCGTTCACCAGCTAAGCCGACGATCAAACCGCCATTTTCCGTTGGCTGGATCTGGTCGGTCTTGATCAAGTGGCGGAGCAAAACTTTATAGTCATCCTGGCTGACCCAGCGGAAGTAGGACAGGGTCAAGACCCGGGAAGCCAGTTCTGCCGGACTCATCTCCCCGCCGGCCATCAAAGTGCTCATGGTCTGGTGGTAAAGCAGGCTGTAAGGCAATTGGTGGTCTCTTGGCGGTTCAACCCAGCGCTCTTGTAAATACAGCTCAACCAGCGCAATCCCCTGCAGAAGTGACCAAGGAAGCAAAACTGGCAGCATGGCCCGGCTTTCAGCCTGCTCTTCGCGCATGACAAACCACATTTCCGCCGGATTGCCCCGCCGGCCAGTCCGCCCCATCCGCTGCAAAAAGCCGGAAACGGTAAAAGGGGCTTCAATTTGAAAGGCCCGCTCCAGCTGACCGACGTCAATACCCAGTTCCAAGGTAGCCGTCGCGCAGGTCGTAACGTTGGCCTCTTCGTCCTTCATAATGGCCTCTGCCCCTTGCCTAAGAGCCGCGGACAGGTTGCCATGGTGAATCATGAAGCGATCTGGTTCGTGCTTATATTCGCAATATTGCCTAAGAACCTGGCAAACAGCTTCACATTCTTCCCGGCTGTTGGTAAAGACCAGGCACTTTTTCCCCCGGCTATGGTCAAAAATGTAGGCTAGGCCCGGGTCAGCTAGTTCTGGTGCCTGGTCGCTGGCCTGATCCAAAACGACCTGGGCCGGCAAGGCAGAATGGTCACCAGCCTGGTCACCGCTTTTATAGAAATGCTCCATTGACAAGCGCCAGCGCTGGGGCTGGCTTTTCACCTTAGGAATCCTGGTCTTGTGGCCCGATCCGGCCCCTAAAAACTGCCCAGCCGCTTTCGGGTCCCCGATCGTAGCTGACAGGCCAATCCGGCGGGGCTTAACGCCAGCCAGCCGGTTTAAACGCTCTAAGAGGCAGAAGGTCTGCCCGCCCCGGTCGCTTCTTAAAAAGGAGTGCAGCTCGTCGATGACAACATAGCGCAGATCGCCAAATAAACGGGGAATATCAGCGTGCTTGTTGATCATTAGGCTCTCTAAGGATTCCGGCGTTATCTGCAAGACCCCCTGGGGCCTTTTAAACATTTTCCGCTTTTGAGCAGCCGAAACATCCCCATGATAGCGCCAAACCAGGACATCACTGCCTTCACAGATGTCTTTAAGCCGGTCATACTGGTCATTGATCAGGGCCTTTAAAGGGGCAATATAGAGGCAGGCAATGGAATCAGCCGGATTTTCCGCCAAATCTGTCAAGATGGGAAAAAAGGCTGCTTCGGTTTTCCCGGAAGCAGTCGAAGCCGACAAAAGCAAATTGTCGTCAGTAGCAAAAATCACCTGGGCCGCAGCTGTCTGCAGGGGCCGCAGGGTCTCCCAGCCCCGGGAATAGATATAGTCCTGGATGAAGGGGGCATAGCGGGAAAAAGTATCCATAAAAAAACTTCCCTAAGCAAATCTAAATAGTAAATTCAGCAAAATCGCTGGTCTTTTCATCTGACACGGCGTCTGGCTCAGTGTAGGCAAAGTCTCCGTCTGTTAAAAGACTCTGCACGGTCTGGTCAGGATTTTGCAAGACAATGTCCAGCAGCTCGATAAAGTCCCGGATAATTTCCCTTGGGGTGATCATGCTGCTCGTGCCGACTCTGGCGTATTCAATCTTGATAAAGTCAGCCAGGTCCTTTTCGCTGATCGTCCGCTCATAGCCATAAAGGCTGGCATGCATGTCGGCCAGTTTCTCAGTTAAAACCAGCATTTCTTCTGCCGTCAAGGGTTCCAGGCGGATCACGGGAGCATACAGGTCCCGCTGCCCTTCCTTGGCAAACTTGCCTTCGGCCAGGCGGGACCTGAGGGCTTCGTAAGAGTAAACGCCCCGCCGCCGGTCTTCTACTGCCTGCGGCGTTGCCCCCATAATAATGCCCAGGTACTTAGCCTTGCCCTGCATGGCGTCATTGTACATGCTGAGCAGCTTTTCATAGTTGTACTGGCGGGAGATGGCGTTAGGAATCTTGTAGAGGTTGACTAATTCATCGACCATGATAAACATGCCGCTGTAGCCAGCCTGGCGGAAGAAGACGGCAAAAAGCTTCAGGTACTCATACCAGTCTTCATCAGAAATAATGATGTTGACGTCCAAGTCTTGCTTGGCTTCTGTTTTCAGCCGGTATTCCCCTCTGAACCACTTAACCACCTTGCCCTTGGAATCTTCGTCGCCGGCCAGGTAGGCATGGTAATAGCGCTCTAACAGCTGGGCAAAGTCATAGCCATGCACCATTTCGCTCAAAGAGGAAATCTGGCTGACGATCTTTTGGTCAACGACTGTTTGAAAGCTAGGATCATCAAAAGGAATTTCGCTGGCTACTGCCGTCTGGACATTGTTGATCCAGCGGTCCAGGACTAAAGTTAAGGCTCCGCCTTCCGGCCGGGTCTTGGTGGCCAGGTTCTGGATCAGTTCCCGGTAGGTGGCCAGGCCTTGGCCCTTGCTGCCTTGCAGGCGGCGTTCCGGAGACAGGTCAGCGTCTAAGACGATAAAGTTTCTGTCCATCACGTAGTTGCGGATGGTCTGCAGCAAAAAACTCTTGCCTGACCCGTACCGGCCCACGACAAAGCGGAAAGAGGCCCCACCTTCTTTGACTAAGTCAACGTCGTGTAAAAGGGCCGCGATTTCCGCCTTCCGGCCCACCGTGATATATGGCAGGCCGATCCGGGGCACTACCCCGCCTTTAAGTGAACTGATAACCGTTTGGGCAATCCGCTTGGGAATCCGTTTCTTTTGCTCCACTATTTCTCCTCAATTCCTAATAAGTCGGCAAGGTCGCTCCGGTAATCTTCCACGATTTTCGCCTTTTGGCCGTCGCAGTCGATTACAGCATCGCCGATTTCGTCAAAAATTTTCTCATTGATCTGGTCCACGACCACGCTTAAGAGCAGGTGCCGTTGACGTAAAAAGTCCTGGTAGGGCTGGCCGGAAAAAAGAGCCAAAAGCAGCTGCTCTTCATTCTCGTCTAAGCCCAGGTCACTAGCAGCTGATTCATCGATGTCCTTTGCCATCTTTTCTTCAGCAGCAGAAGACTCAGATGCTTGCTTATTACTCTCGCTAGTATTTTTCTCAGCTTCTTCGGCCTCCAGCTGCCGTTCTTCTTCAGTCAGCAGGCTTTCCTTGGTTTCAGCCGCGTCAGCCCGGATTTGGTCCAGACTGGCCATGTTGATTTTAACCTTCGGCCGGGCTCTTTCAGCCAGAATTTCCTGGTAGTCGGTAATCCCTTGCATGATTGCCTGCTTAAATGCCGGCGGCAGCTCTTTTTCTTTCAAGGCCCGCCCTTGTTTAAAAGCCTGCCGGCTCAAGCGGTCAAATTCATGCATGAAATTGGCCAAAAGCTGTCTCTGCCGGCTGGATGGCCAGTAGACTTCATTACTCCACTGCCCGCCCTGGCAGCGGTAGACAAGGCCAGGAGCTAAAATGATCTCAGCGTCTTTGACCGGATCAAGGCTGAAGAATACCGTGTCAGCAAACATTTCTACCGGCAAGGTCGTTTTTTCCCCGACCAAAAGCTTAAGCAATTGATAAGGGTTAAGGCGGACTTTCTGCCAGACCTGGGCTAAAAGTTCATAGAACTTCTCCGGCTCCTTTTTCAGCAAGGGATTGTTCTTGGGCAAATAAGCAGACAAGCAGCAAATGGCTTGGTATAGTTCCTGCCCGCTTGCTTCACCGGACAGGAGATTATGATAAACTTCCCCCCGCATCAGCTCATCATCAAAATCCGGCCGGATTTCCTCAAGCGGAAAACCGTAATAGACCAGGTAGTTCTGCAGGATGTGCTTTTGCTGCCAGCCAATGGAAATATCTTTTTGCTCCGCGCACTTAGCAAAAAGAAGGCGGAGCTGACGGAGGCCATCGGCCTTGTCCTTGACTCCAATCTGGCAGACTAATTCACTGGCCAGCAGGTAGACATAGGCGGCAGAAGCGGGCTTATACTTGCCCTGCCGGAATTTAGTCCGCCAGGAAAAATAGGACCGCAACTGGTCGACGGTCAGATCATGGTAGACTGGCCGCTGCTTGTTAATCGGGACCATTTGGGCAAAGTCATCTTCATAATTAGCCATCAGCATCCCCTGCCGGTAAAAATTGCTCTCCCGCCGGGGTATTGCTAGATAGTCGTAAGCCTCCTGCATCTGCTTGATCCCTTTCGGGATCACAGGCTTGCCCTTTTCAGCCAGCAGGCGGTCAAAGTCGCTGTCTTTGAAAAAGGCTGGCCGCTTAGGGATCACTTCTTCTTGAAAGTCCTCTCCCTCATCGTCTAGCAGGTAGATTTCATGCTCCTGGCTATTCTCTATTTCTTCGCTGCTTTCCCGCCTATTTATATCTTCATTTTTTACAACTTCCAGCGGCCGGGAGCTCTGGTAGGCAGAATCCAGGGTCTTGTAAAAGAAGCGGTCGTTTAAAGCAGGATTTGCTAAATCAACACTGATCCAGGCCGGGTCCTGCATAAAAACCGCTGGTCCAAAAGCAGGCTGGGCAGCCAAAAACTTAGCTAGTGACCCGCATTTCAGTTCAACCGTTTCACGGCCGTCCTTCTTAAGGAGCAGGGCGAAGCTTTCATTTGCTCCCGGGACAGTAACGGCGGCCAGCGTTTGCCCGGCCAGGTCGACATAGCTGGCCTCAATATCATATTTGCTTTGAATGTAGTCGGCTACTTCCGCCAAGCGCATGCCTGCCCCTCCTTGCTGTTTTTATCATAATTATAGCACGATTTTTCGAACGTTAGTTCCAAAACGCGTAAAATAAAACTGCCTTGCAAAATGCAAGGCAGTTTCAGATTCGTTGTCAGAATTAACGACGACGTTCTGCGATACGAGCAGCCTTACCGCTACGAGTCCGCAGGTAGTAAAGCTTAGCACGACGTACGCGGCCGTGACGGGTAACTTCAACCTTGGCAACACGTGGAGTGTTAACTGGGAAAGTCCGTTCAACGCCAACACCGGAAGCGATCTTACGAACAGTGTAAGTAGCACCGATGCCAGTACCCTTCTTCTTGATTACAACACCTTCGAAGATCTGGATACGTTCGTGAGTACCTTCAACAACACGTACGTGAACACGAACAGTGTCCCCGGCACGGAATTTAGGCATGTCGTCACGAAGTTGTTCTTTAGTCAATTCTTGAATTAATGGATCCATTATTGTTTCTCCTTCTACGGCATTCATCAACCTCTCTGGGCCAGCGGAACACCCCTAATCTTTATTGGCAAAATACCACGTCTAATAGAATACCATCTTTGGCCAGGCAAAGCAAGCTTCTTTAGTCCAAAATCTTGAGCAAGTCTTCCTTTTGCAGGCTGGCGCTGGAAACCGACTCCGCCGTCAAGATGCCTTGCGCCAGCTGGCTCTTGGCTTCCTGCAAGTCCAAAATAGCTTCCTCAACCGTATCCTTGGCAATCAGCTTGTAGACCGTCACCTTCTTTTCCTGGCCGATCCGGTGGGCCCGGTCAGTTGCCTGGTTCTGGGCCGCCACGTTCCACCATGGGTCATAGTGAATGACGGTATCCGCCCCGGTCAAGTTGAGGCCAGTCCCTCCGGCCTTAAGGGAAATCAAGAAGACCTTAGCCGGGCTGTCTTTGTGGTTGAAGACGTTGACTAAAGTCAGCCGTCTTGCTTTAGGTGTCTGGCCATCAATCCGTAAATAGTTGATCCCCTCGGCCTTCAGGCTTTCCTCCAGTAGGTCCAGCATGCTGGTGAACTGGGAGAAAAGCAAGACCTTGTGGCCACCGTCAATCGCGCTCTTGATCAAGTCCACACAGGCCAGTCGCTTTTCAGATTCGCCTTTGTATTCTTCATAAAACAGGCCCGGGTCGCAGCAAATTTCCCTAATCCTGGTCAAAGCCGCCAGAATCTGAATTTGCTCGCGCTTGATGCCTTCATCGTCCTCAGCCATGACTTTCTTTTTCAAGCGGGCAATTTCAGCGTCATAGAGCTTTCTCTGCTCCTTGCCCATGCCGACATAGCGGACTTCCTCCAGCTTGTCTGGCAGGTCCTTGAGGACGTCTTTTTTCAAGCGGCGGAGGATAAAGGGACCAACCATCTGGCTCAGCCGGGTCAAGCAGTCCTGGTCATCTTCTTTAACGATCGGGCTTTCAAAATCCTTCTTAAATTCCCGGTAGCTCTTTAAAAAGCCCGGCATGATGAAGTTAAAAATACTCCAGAGCTCACTTAAACGGTTTTCAATCGGCGTCCCGGTCAGGGCAAAGCGGTGCTTGGCCTTAACGACGGAAACCGCCTTAGCCGCGGCAGTCCGCGGATTTTTAATCATCTGCGCCTCATCGATTACTTCATAGGCAAAAGTATGCGGCTCATAGTTGGCAATATCGCGCTTAAGCAGGTCATAAGAAGTGATCACAACGTCAATATCAGTCAAGTCTGCCAATTGCCCGCTTCGTTCTTTCTTAGAGCCGGCCAAAACCAGGGTCTTCATTTCCGGGGCAAACTTTTTAAACTCAGCTTCCCAGTTAAGAACGAGAGAGGCCGGAGCCACGATCAAGCTCGGCTGATCCTTTTGACTGGCCAGGAGGCTGATCACCTGCAAGGTCTTGCCCAGCCCCATTTCATCCGCCAGAATCCCGCCAAAGCCATGTCGGGCCAGCCGGTTCATCCAGGCAGTCCCGGTCTTTTGATAAGGCCGGAGTATCTTATCCAGGCCGGCTGGCAGTTTTAGCGGCGCTTCTTTTTGGTCAAAGTCAGCAAGCAATTGCTGGAAGTGGTCGTCTCTTTCAATTTCGCCCATCTCCTGCTCTTTTAAGAGCTGGTCGACGTAAAGGGCCCGGTAGGCCGGCATTTCCAGCTGTTCTTTGCCAAAATCCTTAGCGGTTAAATCTAAGTTTTTAGCTAAAAGGTCCAGCTTTTCCAAGTCCTGGCTGTCTGGATTAAGGAAGCTGCCGTTCTTCAAACGGATATACTTCTTCCGGTCCTTGTACTGGCTGAGTACCTCCGCCAATTCTTCCGGTGTAAGGTCGCTTTGCAGGTCCAAACGCAGCAGCCCGTCACTTAAGGAAAGGCCAAAAGCCAGATTCACCCTGTCTTTAAGCTTGAGCTTTTTAAAGGCTGGAGTAACTTCAACTTCATCAAAGGCGGCAAGCAATTTCGGCATCCCTCCCAAAAGCTGGTATACCGCGTCGTCATCCCCTTTATCCAAGCGGCAGTCGCCGTCTTCCAGGTCAAAATATTTCTCCAAAAGCTCAGCCAGCTTCTTTTCCTTGTACCAGTCCCGCTTAACTACCCGCTCCCCGCTTTCGCCCAAGCGAAGCGATTTACCCTGGTAAAAGACCCGGGCCTGGCCAACTACTTCATCGCCCTCAACATCCAGGCGCAGCTGGCTCTTTTCCAGGCCTCCCGCTGCTTCTAAAAGCTGCTGGGCAGCCGGGCTAATGGTCAAGTTGCTGTATTTTTGCAAAAGGGGCAGGACAGTGGCCTTGAATTGGCTCAGCTGGTTTATGTCAAAGGGCACGTCAATGTTCTCTTTATTGCCAAAAAGGGCGTACAGCATGTTGCCGAGCTTGCCGGCAACAAATGCCTCATCTGTCAGCTGGTAGCTGGCCCGGATCCCCCGGAGTACAGGCGGGCAAATCCCGGTAATGCTGATCCCCCGGCTCCCATATACGTCGATCTCAAGGTCAGCTTTTTCCAGCTCACCCCGCTTGGCAGGAACGACCTGCTTATTGTCCAAGTTTTCGACTTCGCTGCCTTCAACCGCCGCGAAAAAGCCATCAATCCGGCCGGAAGCAATCTCAATGCTCCTTTTTGACTCCCCGTAAATTTCCGCCCCATCGGCCGCGATAGTGGCCAAAAAGCTGAACAGGCGCTGGCTGGCCGGGTCAAAAGAATCCGGTGACAGCAAGACTTCTTCCTTGCCTAGGGACATTGGCCGCCAGCTTAAAACATCGTCGACAAAATTCTGGATGTTTTTGACCACGTAAAGGCGCTTTTGGCCAACTTTAAACTTGACTGAAAAGGACCCGCCCGGCTCTTTTTCAAGCTGGGCCAAAAGCTTCACGTTCTCTAAAGCATCCCGGTCAAATTCTTCCAGCATCTCTGCCCGGGACAGGGCGCGGTCTGCCTGGTAGTCAGTTACTTCACCCGGGTTTTCCCGCATGATCATCAAGACCAGCTTCTGCAGGAGGGCAATTTCATGCCGGCAGGGGCCGGTAATTTCGTCCTGCTTGCATTCACTCAAATTGCATTTCAGATCAATCACCTTATTAAGGCCAACTTTAACGCTGACCCTGTCCCCGTTACCGCAGTTGGCGAAATGGCTGAAGCCGGTAGCCGTTAACAGGGGCTGGTCAGCATGAGCCTGGCTGTCATCCAGGTTAACGGCGACCAAATGGGCCAGGGCTGGATTATCCCAGATCCGCTCCCAAAGGACCGGGTCAAAGTCGACGGATTTAAGGATCTTGCCAGCGTCGAAAATATAATTGACGTATTTCTGGCCCATTCCATAGACCTTTTCAATGATCTCTTCCTGCCGCTTTTTACGGTCGCTTGCCGGCAATTCACTGGTCAAGGGTTCCTGGATGGCCTGCATCCCTTCGATAAAAAGCTCCGTGGCGTATAAGCAGGCTGCCTCGTGCTTGCAGTTGTAGCCTTCAGAAGCGTATGGGCAGTCACAGTCCATCCACTTGATCTCGCTCCAGTCATCAGAGAAGTCGATTTCTACGTCATAGCTCTGCCCTGGCTTGCCGACCCGGCAGTGGATGCCGGCCGGCAATTCGCTGTAGCTGGGCGCATAGACCCAGTCCCTTTTCCAATAGTCCCTTCCCCGGTCCAGGATCCGGTTGGAAAAAAGCTTCCTCCATTGCAGCGTCATCAAATCACCTATTCTTTAACTAATCTTTTTCTGCCTGCTCGTCTTCTCTGATCTGCCGCAGCATTCTGACCTCTTCGGGGGTCAAGTCCCGCTTCTCCAGCAGGTCCGGCCGGTGCTCCTTGGTAGCCTTCAAAGCCTGGTAGTGCCGCCATTCATCAATCTTGCCATGGTTGCCTGAAAGGAGGACATCTGGCACCTTTTGCCCTTCAAAATCAGCTGGCCGGGTGTATTGCGGATATTCCAAAAGGCCGTCTGAGAAGGATTCTTCAACTGGTGACAGGGCATTGCCCAGAATCCCTGGCAAAAGGCGGACAGTAGCATCGATCATGCTCATGGTTGGCAGCTCCCCGCCAGTCAAAACGTAGTCGCCAATTGACACGGTTTCGTCAGCCAGGTCGTAAACCCGCTGGTCAAAACCTTCAAAGTGTCCGCAGATGAAGGTCAGGTTTTCTTCCTTGGACCATTCCTGAGCCATCTGTTCATTGAAGGTCTTCCCTTGGGGCGCCGTAATGATGACCTTGCCCTTGTTTTCCAGGGAATCAAGGGCCTTCTTGATCGGCATCACCTGCAGAACCATCCCGGCCCCGCCCCCATAAGGAGTGTCATCGACTGACTTGTGCGGCCGGTCAGAAAAATCGCGGAAGTTGACCAGGTTCAACTTCCACTTGCCATCTTCCTGGCCCCGGCCCAGCAGGGAAACTTGCAAGGGGGTAAACATTTCAGGAAACAGGGTCAATACGTTGATGTTCACTATCTCAAGCCCTCCATTAATTCAACCCGGACTTCTTTTTTAGCAATATCCACGCTCTTAACGACCTGCGGGATGTATGGGAGCCAGAAGCTCTTGCCGTTTTCGTCAGTTACTTCCCAGATGTCATTGGCGCCTGGCGCTTCAATATCAGTCAATTCGCCGATTTCTTCCCCGCTTTCATCGTCCAGGACCTTGCAGCCCAAGAGGTCTCTGTAGTAGTAGACCCCGTCAGGCAGTTCCCCTTGGTCTTCTTCGCTGATCAAGATTTCCGTTCCCTTCAGCTTTTCAGCCTGGTCAATATCAGTGATTTCCTCAAAAGTTACTAGCCAGAACTGCTTAAAGGGCCGGCCAGCAGCTACCGTCACTTCCCGGCGATCGTCGCCCAGGTAAAGGCGGGAACCGGTTCTGAAGCGGTCTTCTGGAAAGTCGGTGGTCAAAGCAACCTTGACTTCACCCTTTAAGCCATGGGTCGCGATGATTTTGCCAACATTGTAGTAATTCATGGTATATATTTTTCCTTTTCAAACAAAAAAAGTTTGAAGCTTGTGCCCCAAACCTTTTCCAATTATTTGTTGTACTTTTCGTCGTGCAACTTAGCCATCAAGCCAGCGCCTGAAAGAAGTGAACGAACAGTGTCTGAAGGTTGTGCACCCTTCTTCAGCCATTCAAAGATCTTGTCTTCATCAAGCTTCAATTCCTTTGGTTGTGCAACCGGGTTGTAGTAACCAACTTCTTCGATGAAGCGGCCGTCACGAGGTGCACGTGAATCTGCTACAACAATCCGGTAAAATGGCTTTCTCTTGGCACCCATACGGCGCATACGAATCTTAACTGACATTAATTAGTCCTCCTAAATTTCAATAGTTATACTATAACACCTAAAAAGCAGCCTGTAAAGTATTTTTACTTAACAGCCTGCTCTTTTTTTAAGAATTATGAGTGGAAGCGCTTGACCTTCTTCATTTTCTTGGCCTTCTTCTTCTTGAAGCTCTTCCCCATCCGTCGCATGGCCATCTTGGCCATCGGGCTGTTCATGCCTGGCAGTTTCTCCAGGTCCTTGAAGTTGCCCTTGGTCACCTTGGACATCATGTCCTTGGCCGTCTTGAACTCCTTGATCATCCGGTTGACTTCCACGATCGGCACGCCTGACCCGGCCGAGATCCGCCGGCGCCGGCTCGGGTTAAGCAGGCTTTCATCTTCTCTTTCGGCTGGCGTCATGGAGTAGACAATAGCCTTGGTGTGGGCGATCTGCTTCTCATCAATTGAGAAGTTCTTCAATTGCGGGTTATTGGCCATACCGGGAATCATCTTCATGATTTCATCCAGCGGTCCCATCTTTTGCACCTGTTCCAGCTGGTCGATAAAGTCGTTGAAGTCAAAAGTGTTTTCCCGCATCTTCTGGGCAACTTTTTCCGCCTGCTTGGCATCGTAGTCCTGCTGGGCCTTTTCGATCAAGGTCAGCATGTCCCCCATGCCCAGGATTCTGGAAGCCATCCGGTCCGGGTGAAAGACTTCCAGGTCGGTCAGCTTTTCCCCTTGCCCAGTGAAGAGGATCGGCTTGCCGGTAATGGCCCTGATGGACAAGGCGGCCCCGCCCCGGGTGTCACCATCCAGCTTGGTCAAGATGACTCCAGTCACGTCCAGGCGCTCGTTGAAGGTCTTGGCCACGTCGGCCGCGGCTTGCCCAGTCATGGCGTCAACTACCAAGAGGATGTTGTCCGGCTGGCTGACCGCCTTGACTTCTTCCAGTTCCTTCATCAAAGGTTCATCGATTTCCAGCCGGCCGGCCGTGTCGATGATCACGTAGTCGTTTCTGTGGACGGCTGCCTCAGCCAGACCGTCTTCCACGATCTTGGCCACGTTCTTTTCATCCGGCTCACTGAAAACCGAAACATTCAAGTCGGCCCCGATTTGCTTGAGCTGGTCAATGGCCGCGGGCCGGTAAATGTCGCCAGCGATCAAAAATGGCCGGGCTTTTTCTTCCTTCATCAAGCGGTAGGCCAATTTGCCGACCGTGGTGGTCTTACCAGTACCTTGCAGACCGACCATCATGATAACGGTTGGGATGTGCGGGGACTTGGTTAAGCCAACTGCTTCTTCCCCCATCATCTTGGTCAGTTCTTCATTGACGATCTTGATGACCTGCTGGCCTGGAGTCAGCGATTCCTGCACTTCCTGGCCCAGGGCCCGCTTCTTGATGGTCTTGATGAAATCCTTGACCACCTTGAAGTTAACGTCGGCTTCAAGCAGGGCCAGGCGGATCTCCCGGGAGGCGGCGTTGATGTCTTCTTCAGAGATCTTCCCCTTCCCGGTCAGGTTGCGCAGGGCCTTCTGCAAACGTTCGCTTAAATTTTCAAATGCCATCTTATTCTCCTCTAATTATCTGCAGCAAGTCTTCCAGCTGCAATTTGGCTGTTTCCTGGTCGCCAGCGGTCAGGCTGGCTAGGGCCTGGCTGATACCTTCTTCCAACTGGCTGTAACTGGCCAGGAGCTGCAGCTTGTCTTCGTATTTTTCCAAAGACTTGGCGCTGCGCCGTAAATTGTCATAGACCGCTTGTCTTGAAACATGCCGGTTGTCGGCAATTTCGCCTAAAGACAGGTCGTTGTAGTAATAATCTTCAAAATAATCCTGCTGGCCCTGGGTGAGCAAGGCACCGTACATGGCGTACAGGTCACCCAGAGCTTCGTTTTTGCTCAATTCATCCATCTTTTTCACCTGGTTACCAGTATAGCAAAAAGCACTGCAAGTGCAGTACTTTTTAGAGATTTTTATCCATATTGAAAGTCAGCTTGGACAGCTTGATGGCTTCTTCAAAGAGCTGGCCCCAGAGCTTTTCGCTTTCCTGGCGGCAGTGAGCCACCGTTTCCTGGTTGGCCTTGGTCAAAAAGGTGGTCAACTCTTCGCCGGTGAGGCTTTGGGCCTGGTCGGTCACTTCAGCCACCCGGGCGCGGAAGTAGCGGTTCAGCTCAGTCAAGTAGGTCGCATCCATTTGGACGAAGTGGGAGTAGTGGCTTTCCACCAGAGCGGCTAAAGACTTGTAGAACCACCAAGCATCTGACTGCCGGTATTCCAGGGAAGTGTCGTTATAAGAAGGGTCAGTGTCGTTCATATTGGTAAAGAAAGGCACGAACGGAGTGAAAGTCGGTCCCCCGATACAGAGCCACATGATCCCAGCAACGCCAGCTGCTTGGTCACTTCTGATTTCCAGAATATGGGCGTTTTGCGTCCGGTTGAGGCCGATTGGCCGGTAGCGGTGGTGCTCTTCATCGCTGCCTTTAACAGCAAATGGGTCATAGACCGTATCCTGATAGTGAGAACCCAGGATGTATTCGATGTCTTCCTTGCTGATCTTCTTTTCTGCCCGGCGGATGAATGGCAGGTCAGGGTCTTCCGGGCCCTGATCGATGCTTGGGTTCAAGATCTTTTGCCCGTACCAGACCCGGGAAGTGTTGTAGTGGCGGTCCTGTTCAGTGAAGGTGCCGAAGATATGGCGGAAGTTCCAGCCTTCCAGGTCAGGGTTGAGCTTGTTATTAGCAACAAAGTCCTGGATTCCTTCACTCCACATGAAGTCATCACTAGCAAAGTCAACTTCCTGGATGGAGCCCGGTTGGCGGCGATGGCGTAAGCATCGTCTGGAATTCTTTGCGCAACCCAGTGGTGGCCGGTCACGATTTCCATGTACCAGATTTCGTCCTTGTCGGAAAAAAGAACGGAGTTGCCGGCAGCTGCCCCGTACTTGGCGATCAAGGCGCCCAGGCGCTTGACCCCGCCTCTGGCAGAATCGATGTAAGGCAAGACGACATTGACCATGCAGTCTTCGTCTAAACCGTCAACAACGAGCGGGTCAAAGGCCAGAGTGCGTTCGTTGCCGTAGGTTGACTCAGTAGCCGACATGGCCACATTCTTTTCGTTAATGCCGCTTTCTTCATAGTAGCCGTACTTCTTGTAGTCGACATTAGGCACAGCCGGGTAGCGGTAGGCGTCTTCCGGCAAGTCCATTTCGAACTTGTTCAGCCAGGACTTGATCTTGCGCCCCTTTTCCCCGTGAACTGCCGGGTTAACAACAAACTTTTGCTGGTTTAAGGGAGAAAAGGTATCGTCATTGCGGGCAATCAAGTTATTGCCGTCCATGGCCGCTTTTTTGCCGACTAAAATCGAAGTACATGCATCATCTTTCATTTTTCTTTTTAACCTTCTAATCTAACTTTGCGTTTCTTTTTTAAAATTACAGCAGGTCGTGGAAGAGGCCGAGGGCGTAGTTGGCCGCGTCAAAGTCGGCCAGGTCTTCCGCCTTTTCGCCCAGGCCAACCAATTTGACTGGCAGCTTCATTTCGTGGCGGATGGACAGAACCACCCCACCCTTGGAGGACCCGTCCAGCTTGGTTAAGACTAAGCCAGACAGCTTGGTCGTCTTGTCAAAGTCCTTGGCCTGCAGGAGGGCGTTTTGGCCAGTTGACCCGTCCAGAACCAGGAGGGTTTCAGCCGGCTGGTCTGGCAGGCGCTTCTTGATGGTTCGCTGGATTTTTTCCAACTCGTTCATCAAATTGATCTTGTTTTGCAAACGGCCGGCCGTGTCAACCAAGAGGTAGTCTGCTTCTTCCGCAATCGCCTGCTCTAAGCCGTCGTAGACCACGGCAGCCGGGTCAGCCTTGTCCGGGCCAGTTACAACTGGAACACCGGTCCGCTTGCCCCATTCAACCAGCTGCTCAACCGCGCCGGCTCTGAAAGTATCGGCAGCAACTAACAGGACCTTCTTGCCCTGGTCGTGGAAACGCTTGGCCAATTTGCCGACCGTAGTGGTCTTGCCGGCCCCGTTGACGCCGACAAAGAGGTAGACATTTGGCTTGGCGTTTGGGTCGTAGGCCAGCTTTTCGTTTTCGCTGTTGGCATTTTCATCGTAGACTTCCACCAGCTTTTGCACGATGACCCGCTTTAAGTCATCCCGGCTCTTGGCCTTTTGCAGCTTGGCCTCTTCTCTGAGCTGGTCGGTCAGTTCTTCACTGGTTTCATAGCCAACGTCAGATTCAATCAGCAGTTCTTCCAAGTCATCAAAAAAGTCTTCGTCAACCGTTCTGAATTTGGCCAAAAAGGCATTGAGGCGGGCACCAAAGCCCTTGTTGGACTTCTCCAGCCCCTTTTCATAGAGCTCGGTATTTTTTTCTTCTGTACTTTCTTCTGCTGGTTCAGTGGTCTCTTCTTCAGCTTCAGGCTTTTCCTCTACTGCTTCTTTAGCAGCTTCAGTTTCTTTGGTAGTTTCTTCAGCTGCTTCAGTAGATTCTTCTTCAACAGTTTCTTCTTGCTCTTCAGCCTTTTCAGCTACTGCTTCTTCAGAAGTTTCTGTACTTTCTTCGACTAACTCATTTTCCGCTTCTGCGGTTTCTTCCTGGTCAGCCTTGACTTCTTCTGGCTTTTCTTCGTCTTTTTGGCCGAACAGGCTCTTTTTGATTCGATCAAATAATCCCACGGTTATACCTCATCTTTTAAATCTTTCAAGGAGACCGACAAAATCTGGGATACCCCGGATTCCTGCATGACCACCCCGTAGAGCTGGTCGGCTTGTTCCATGGTCCCCCGCCGGTGCGTAATCACGATAAACTGGGTCTGGCTGTCATACTGACGCAGGAAACGGGCAAAGCGGACGACATTAGCATCATCCAGGGCCGCTTCCACTTCATCCAGCACGCAGAATGGCACTGGGTTGACTTCCAGCATGGCAAAAAGCAAGGTGATCGCCGTCAGCGACCGCTCCCCACCGGACAGAAGGCTCAAGCGCTGCAGCTTCTTGCCAGGCGGCTGGGCGATGATTTCTACCCCGCTCTCCAGCAGATCGTCCGGATCCGTCAAGGTCAAGCGGGCATTGCCCCCGCCAAAGACCACCGGGAAAAGATGGCTGAAGGAAGCCGAAATCTGCTGGAAGGTCTGGCTGAAGCGGTCCTTGACTTCCTGGTCCAGTTCATCCATCGACTGCTGCAAATTGCTTCTGGCTTCCAGCAAGTCGTTTTGCTGCCCGTTCAAGAAGTCATAGCGGTCCTTAACTTCCTTATATTCGTCAATCGCGCCCAAGTTGACCGGGCCGATGTCTTCCAAAGACATCCGGTGCAGCTTGACGCTGCGGCGCAGGTTCTGCTGGTTTTCTTCCGTATTTTCCAGCTTGGCCTGGGAAAGCGCGGCTTCATAAGTCAAGGAGTAGTCTTCCCTTAAACTGTCCAGGTGCTGCTTGAGCTGGCCTTTAACCGTGGCCAGCTTGACTGAGAACTCTTCTTGTTCACTAGCCGCGTCTTTTCGCAAGTCATAGTTTCTGGTCGCCACGGCTTCCAGCTGGTTGATCTGCCCGTTCAGCTGGCCCAAAAGCTGGCTGGCTGCATCCAGGTCAGCCTGCTGGGCCTTTTGCTCAGCCAGGAGCCGGTCTTTCTCCAGGCCCAGCTCCTCTTTCTTGCTGGCTGACATTTGACTGGAATTGTCCAAAGCAGCCAGTTTTTCTTCCAGTTGCCTGATCTGCTTCTGGCTGGCTGCCTTTTGCCGGCCGCGCTCAGCTTTTCTGGCCTGCAGGTTTTCTAGCTTGTTGACTAAGACCGCTAATTGCGGGTCAAGCTCAGCCAACTTTTCTTGCACGCCCTGGTTTAAGTCAGTGTAATTCTGAATGGTCTCTTGCAGACTGGCCAAGTCTTGTTTTTGCTGGTCGGCTAAAGCCGCCAGCTCTTCTTTCTTGGCCTTTTGGGCCTTTTCTTTATCAGTCAAATCTGCCAGGTAGGCAGCTTGTTCAGCCTGCTGGGCCTGGTAGAGCTGAACGGCGCTTTCCAAGCGCTTGACTTCTTTTTCCTGGCTTTGGAAGGTCAAGACTGCCGCGCTCAAGTCCTGCTGCAGGCTCTGCAGGTCCCGGTTGATTTGCTCCCGGGTCTCCTGCTTGTCTTTAACTTGCTTGTCTAAGCCTGCCAGCTTTTCTTCTTTGATATGGAACTGTCCTTCTAATTCCTCCAGCATGGCTGTCGTCTTGTTGATTTCAGCCGTTGTCTGCAAGGGGGAATTATTCCGCTGGTTGCGGGCACCGCCAGTCATGGCCCCGCCGGGACTGATAACATCCCCGTCCAAGGTAACGACCCGGTAGTGGCCGATCTGCCTGGAGACAGCCAGGGCCGTGTCCATATTGTCAACGATAATAATGCTACCCAGCAGGTACTGGATAGCTTCTGAAATGTCAGTATCGCCTTTAGCTTCGACCAATTCGCTGGCCAGGCCTTGGAAGCCGGCAAAGCGTTCCAGAGCCTGCCGGGTTGAAGCTGGAATTGCCCGGTATCTTAATGCATCCAGGGGCAAAAAAGTTGCCCGGCCCAGTCTTCTGACCTTCAACTGCTGGATGGCATCTTTAGCCGCCATCCGGTCTCTAGCCACCAGACTTTGGACGCTGCCGCCAAGGGCAGTCGTCATGGCTGCTTCCAGGTCAGCCGGAAAGCTTAAAAGCTCCCCAACTGCCCCGATAATGCCCGGGAAGCGGTCTGGCTGGTTTAAGACCTGCTTGACGCCGGCATAGTAGCCGTCATGCCGCTTCTGGATATTGACCAGGGCATCCCGGCGGGCGGTCAAGCGCTGGAGGTTGGTCAAATCTGCCTGCAGCTGCTTTTGGGCAACCTGCTGGTCGGCAGCCAATTTCCCTAATTGGTCGCTGGCTTCCTTTAATTCCGCCTGCAGCTGGTCATTTTCCGCCCGCAGCTTTTGCCCTTTCGACCGCAAGCCTTCCAGTTCTTCCTGGCTCTTGGCCAATTGGCTGGAGGCATCTTCATAGCGCTGGTCCTTGCTCTCCTTGGCCCGCTTGATTTCCCCTTCCAGGTAAACCAGCTGGTTGTTGGCGCTGGTTTGGTCCTGCAGAGTCTGAATGTATTGCGAGCGCAGGTCTTCAACTTTCAATTTGAGGCTAGCTGGGTCTTCTTTCAGCTGGTCAGTCAGCTTCTGCCTTTTTTCTTTCAGCTGGTCCAATTGCCCGGCATATTCAGCTTCCTGGTCAGCCAGTTTACTGATTTCCGCATCCGTAGCCGCCAGGTTTTCCTTTAAATCAGCCAGCTGTCTCTGGTATTCCAGCCTGGTCGCCTGGTCAAACTGCCGGGACTGCTGGGAAACCTGCAAGGAAGTGTTGATTTCTGAAAGCCGGTTAGTCAATTTAAGGACTTCCTCTTGCACTTGGTCCCGCTTTTGGCTTTCCAGCTGGAATTCCTGCCGCTTGGCCGCCAGCTTGGCCTGGGACTGCTTGACTTCCGCGTCTAGCCGGCTTAAAAGTTCCTGGCTCTTGGCCAGTTTCTTGGAAACTTCCTTTTCTTCCTGGTCCAAGTCAGCAATTTCAAAGGCCAGCAGGGTCTTCAAGTCCTCATCTAACCCAGCTTTTTGAAACTGGTACTCCTGGGCCAAGGAGCTCTGTTCATGCAGAGGCTCCAGCCGCTTCTCCAGCTCGTTGACCAGGTCATTGATCCGGATCAAGTTGTCATTGGTTGTCTCCAGCTGCCCCTGGGCCTGCTGCCTTTGCTGCTTAAAGTGGAGCACCCCAGCTGCTTCTTCGAAAATTCCCCGTCTTTCCCGGGCCTGGGAATTGAGGATCTGGTCCACCCGCCCCTGGGAAATAATAGCCAGGCTGTTTTGGGAAATGCCGGAATCCAAAAAGAGAGCCCGGACATCCCGCAGACGGACAGGCTGCTGGTTGATCAAGTATTCATTGTCGCCGGACTTTAAGATCCGCCTGGTAATTGTGACCTGGTCAGCTGGAAAATCTAGTTCTTTGTCCCGGTTGTCGAAGACCATGGTGACCTCGGCCCGGTTTAAGGGCTTGCGGAACTGACTCCCGGCAAAAATCACATCTTTCATGTTGCGGCCACGCAGGGACTTAGCACTGCCTTCCCCCATGACCCAGCGAATGGCTTCCGTAATGTTGCTTTTGCCTGACCCGTTAGGGCCGACAATGCCGGTAATCCCCTTGGTAAAGTCAATCACCGTCTTGTCAGCAAAAGACTTGAAGCCTTCCAAAATCAAACTAGTTAAAGGCACTATTTTCCTCCATTCAAGTGCTCCAAGGCATGGTTGGCCGCGTCCTGCTCGGCCTTCTTCTTGTTGCGTCCTTCCCCGTTTGCCAGCTTCTTGCCGTCGACCATGACTTCAACTTCAAAGTGGGGCGGCTGCTGGCTCTCATTTAACACCCGGTATTCGATATTCACACTTCCGTTTTGCTGCAGAAGTTCCTGCAGGTCCGTCTTAAAGTCCCGCGACGGGGTAAAGTAGCCAGCCGCGATTAAAGGATAAACGGTCTGGCTAAGGAACTTTTCGACGGCTTCAATCCCCTGGTCTAAGAACAAGGCACCGTTGAAGGCTTCGAAGACGTCTTCCAAAAGTGCCTTGCGGTTGCGGCCGCCAGCTTTTTCCTCGCCAACACCCAGGTTGATTTCTTCTTTAAAGCCGCAGTCCAGGGCCGCTTTTGAGAAGCCTTCAGTGCGGACGATATTTGATCTCAATCTGGTCAGTTCCCCTTCGTTTAAGTGCTGGAAGTGGCGGTAAAGGTAGTCAGAGACTGTGAATTCCAAGACCGCGTCCCCCAGAAATTCCAATTTTTCGTAATTTCCCAAAGTTTTGCCGGGATTTTCATTGACATAGGAGGAATGGGTAAAGGCTTCCTCCAGCAAGCGGGCATCCTTGAAGCGGATCCCGTATTTTTCATCCAGCATTTTAATAAATTTAGTTGAGACCATGAACTATAGCATCCTTTCATAACACTAAAAATTATATCAAAAGCCCGCCATAAGGGCGGCTTTTTTACCTAAATCCAAGAAAAAACTCTGCCTTGTCCGGCAAATGGACAAAACAGAGTCGCAGATTATTTTTTATAGCCGATTTTATACCATAATGGATGGCTGTTGTTCATTTCTGCCGGTTCATAAGAGAGGTTGACCAGCTGCTTGTTGATGGCTGTAATCTTGTAGGAACTGGTCAAAGGAATTACAAAGGCTTGCTCTTGCATGTATCTTTGCCACTCTTTGAAGACCTTGACCCGGTAGTTGATATTAAAGGCGGCATCTGAGTCCATCGCTTCCAAAAGCCGGGTATTGGTCTTGGTAGCAAAACGTTCCAGGTTGTACTGGGTCCCTGCCCCGTAGATGCCATTTTGGGAAGGCTCATTGTTTAAAGTCCAGCCAGCGATGAACATGTCAACCTGGTTGTCATCTTGGAAGAGCAGGTTGTAAAAAGTATTGAATTCCAGCAGGTGGCCAGTGGTCAGTTTGACGTTTAAGCCAATTTCTTTCCACTTCTGAATGTAGTTGTTGATGATCTTGCTTTGGCTGGAATCACCGGTCATGGCAGCCAAGTGGATTACCAGCTTATGCCCCTGTGGGTCCCGCCGGTATTTTTCTCCTGACCGGAGCTTGTAGCCGGCCTTGTCCAAAAGCTTTTTCGCCTTAGCCGGATTATAAGGGTAGCCCTTGCTCTTGTCATCGTAGTAGTCACCAAATTGCGACGGGATTAGGCTCTTGATGCGGAAGGTCAGGCCAGACGTGTACTTGCGCTGGATCTGGGTGACGTTCATCGCGTAGCCAATGGCCTGTCTCAGAGACTTATTGGCCATCTTGGAATTCTTGTTCATCTTGACTGAGTTGGTCTTCTCGTCCCACTTCCCCAGCTTGAAGCCCAGATAGTTGTAGCTCAAAGGAATCGTGGCCACGAACCTGTAGTTTTTGGTAGTCCTGATCTGCTGCCACTGGGAGTTAACAACTTCGATGATGTCGTAAGTTTTTTCTTTAATGGCCGTGGAAACCGACTTTGGCGAAATAATAGAGATGGTGATCTTGCTCAAGCTCGGCGTCCCCCTCCAGTAGTATTCATTGCGGATCCAAACCACCTTCTGGCCCGCTTCAATGCTCTGGACCTTGTATGGACCAAAGTAAACAGGCTTTTTGCGGATTTCGATGCAGGTTCTCAATTTCCCGAAAGGCACATTCTTAAGGTAGTGATATGGCAGGGCTGATTCCCAGAAGTAGCCGTTACCGGACTTCAGCATCCCCGGGTGCATTTCTTTAAAGTGGATCACGACCTTGCGGCCATTTTCCCCATCTGGCATTTCGATCCCGCTGATCGTCTTAGCTTTGCCATCATGATATTCCTTCAGACCCACCACGTCCTGCAAAGAAGAAGTGTAGTGGGAGCTGTTAGTGGCCTTGTTGGCAATTACTTCGTAGGCATATTCCACATCTTTTGCCACGACCTGCTTGCCATCAGACCACTTGACCCCTTTTTTAATATTAATGGTGATCTGCTTGGCCTGACGGTCCAGGCTGAAGATTGCCGCCCCGCTGTCTGTGATATTGTAGCTGTTGTCCGTGTCAAATAAAGATTCAGAGCCAAACTGGGCCAAAGTGGCATCAGTTGTTGAATCAGCCAGTTCATCAGAAAAAATCCCCGTGAAAGGAGTATCAGTTTCTAGGGCTACCTTGATGCTGCCGCCCTTTTTCGTCTTGGCAAAGCTGGTGGCTACGGGGAACTGCATGGCATCTTCTGCCCCGCTGTTGCCATTTTGCTTGCTTTCCTCCGGCTTTTGCCCGCAGGCCGCCAGACTTAGGGCCACTAGCAGGCAAAGCGCTATTTTCGTTAATCTTTTCATCAGTCAAGAGTCCTTTTGCTAAATTGCTATATAATTTAGTTTACCATAACAAAAGCGGCAAGACCGGGCCTTGAGCCGATAGAACAGAAAAAAGAGGAGGGAAAACCTCCTCTTTTGAGAAATTATTTATTAACTTTTACTTCTTAAAGCCAACTTTGTACCATAATGGGAAACCATTATTCATCTGAGATGGCTTCAATGAGTAATTGATCAACTTGCTGTCAACTGCCTTGATGCTGTAAGAGTTGTTCAGAGGAATTACAAAGGCTTCCTTTTGCATGTATTGTTGCCATTCGTGGAACTTTTGTACCCGGTAGCTGTGGTTGAAGGACTTTTCACTGCCCATTTCCTTCAGCAGCTTAGTGTTTTCACTAGTTGCGAAACGGGTAAAGTTGTAAGGAGCCTTAGCACTGTAGAGGTCATCTTGAGTAGGTTCACTGGACAGGGACCATGCGGCCATGAAGACGTCTACTGATGGGTCATCGTTTTGTACCTTGTCATAGAAGGAGTTGAATTCGATCAAACGGCCAGTGGTCAAAGTTACGTGCAGGCCAACCTTCTTCCATTGCTGGATGTAGTTTTGCACGATTGCTTCCTGGTTTGGAGACCCACTCATGGCTGCCAGGTGGATGGTCAGCTTCTTGCCATTTGGATCCCGGCGGTAGGTTTCACCCTTCTTCTTCTTGTAGCCGGCCTTGTCCAGCAAAGCGTTAGCCTTCTTCAAGTTAAGTGGGAAGCCCTTTACGCTCTTGTCATAAAAGTCACCGAAGGCTTCTGGCACGAGAGTCTTGACTCTGAAGGACAAGCCTTGGGTGTAGTGCTGGTCTACTTCATCAACGTTCATGGCATAACCCATGGCTTGACGGAGGTAGCGGTTGCTCATCTTAGAGTTCTTGTTCATCTTGACTGAGCCGGTCTTCTTGTCCCACTTGCCGACCTTGAAGCCCATGTATGAGTATTCCAATGGAATTTGGGCAACGAAGTTATAGCCTTTGGTCCCCTTAACTTCCTTCCATTGGGAGTTAACAACGTCGACGATGTCAAACTTCTTGGACTTGATTGACTGGGAAGCAGAGTTTGGTGAGATTACTGAGATGGTGATCTTGTCCAGCTTGGCTTGGCCACGGTAGTAGTAAGGGTTTCTTACCCAAGTAGCTGATTGGCCCCGGACCAGCTTGGAGAGCTTATATGCACCAAAGAAGAGTGGATTCTTCCGGACCTTGTCGCTAGATTGCAGCTTGCTGAACGGCACATCCTTCAAGTAGTGGTAAGGTGCGGCAGCTTCCCAGAAGAAGCCGTTACCGGACTGGGTCATGCCTGGCTTCATTTCCTTAAAGTGCAGAACCACCTTGCGTCCGTTTTCACCATCAGGCATTTCGATCCCGGAGATCTTCTTGGACTTGCCTTCGTGGTATTCTTCCAAGCCGACAATGTCGGCAAGTGAGCTGGTGTAGCGGGATGACTGGCTGGCCTTGTTGGCGATGATTTCGTAAGAGTATTCAACATCCTTGGCAGTTACCTGCTTGCCGTCAGACCACTTGACCCCCTTCTTAACTTCGATAGTGACCGTCTTGGCCTTCCGGTCCATCTTAAAGGTTGCAGCACCTTTATCAGTGATCTTGTATTGATCGTCAGTCGCAAAAAGCGATTCGTTACCAAAAGACATAAAGTCTTGGTCATATTGGCTGTCAGAAAGTTCGTTCAAGAAAACACCCTTGACAGGAGTGTCAGATTCTTCTGCGATGCTAAGGCTGCCGCCCTTCTTGGCTACACCAGTTGCCGTAGCTTCCGGGAATTTCTTGGCATCCTTAGCCCCGCTGTTGCTGTCGCTAGAGCCGCTCTTGCCGCAACCGGCCAGCAAAGCTGCCCCGGCCAGAAGCACACCAAATGTTCCGAGCACTTTTCTCTTCATAATTTAATTTACCTCCACACAATATATTCAAAAGATAAAACACACAGCATATGAATAGTTAACGAGATAGCGATTCACAAAATTTATCTTTCATGCCTTTTACTTTATCAGTTTCATTTTAAAAGTCAATGAGAAAATTAATTTAATGCTAATTATTTTAGTTTTCTCTTTGCCGGGCGTCGCCAGCCTTTTGCAGGGCCTGGCCAACATAGTTGATGCTCAAGCAGATCACCAAAAGCAAGACAGTTGCCGGCAGCCAGAGCCACGGCCGGTCAATGATGTTAACCGGATCATTGGCAAAACCGATCAAGGTCCCCAAAGACGGAATCTTGGTTGGCAAACCGTAGCCGATGAAGGACAGGACAGTTTCAATCCCGATGTTGCCGGAAACGCTCAAAACGACATCGATGATGATCATTGATGCAATATTTGGCAGAATTTCCCGGAACATGATCTTGGTATTTGAAGAGCCTGAAGTCTTAGACGCCAGGACATAGTCTCTTTCTCTTTGTGACAGAATGAAAGACCGGTAGTATCTGGCTTCAACTGTCCAGCCAAACATCGAGATCAGCAAAACCAAAGTCATGGAATTATAGTTTGGCAGAACCGTTACCAAAACGATCAAAATTGGCATTTGCGGCAAAATCTGCACGAAGTCGACAATTCTCATGATGATGGAGTCAATAGTGCCGCCATAATAACCAGCTACCAGGCCGACTACCAGGCCGACCACTTCACAAAACAAAGTGACCAGAAGGCCAATCATGATCGAGTTGCGCCCGCCCATGATCAGCAGATTCAAAATATCCCGACCCCCGTTGTCCGTGCCCAGCAAGTGGCCATTTTGGCCCCAGCCAGCGTAGGATTCCAAAATGTGCATTTCAGTAACTTGCTCGCCATTTAGGAACAAAGAACCACCAAAGGTAAGCAGCAAAATAACGACGATAGTACAAAAGGCCACAGTCGCAGCCTTGCTTTTAAAAATCTCTCTAAAAGCAATCTTTAAAGCGGATGGTGGAATTTGGGCCCGGTCATCCTGCTTCTTTTTGCCTACAGTAAATAAAGCCATCATTTCACCTCTACTTCACGCGAATTCTCGGGTCAACCAGACTCATGATAATGTCAGACAAGAGGTTGCCCAGCAGGGTCAAGGTCCCGTAAATCATAATCAAAGCCGTCAAAGTGGTATAGTCACGCTGACTGATTGAGTCAAGGAAGAGCTTCCCCATCCCTGGGAAGGAGAAGACCGTTTCAATGATCATTGACCCGCCAAGCAGACCAGTAATGGTGTTCCCCATAAAGGCAGCGATCGGCAGGAAAGAGTTCCGCAAAATGTGCTTGTTGAAGACGACTTTTTCAGGAACCCCCTTGCTCCGGGCTGTCTTGACATAGTCTTCCACCTTGTTATCAATAATCCCGGTCCGCAAGTATTGCACCGTCCCGGTCGTCGCGATGATCGCGTAGAGAATTGCCGGCAAAATCATGTGCTGCAGGCGGCTGAAGAAAATTCCCCAGAAGCCGCTGGCATTGGCGGAAACCGTCCCGCTGATCGGGAACCAGCCCAAAGTAAAGCCAAAGAGCCAAAGGCCCAGCAGGTAGAAGACAAAGCCTGGAATAGCGTAAGTCACGTAGTTAAAAACTGAGATTGCCCGGTCCTGCCATTCACCTTCGTGCTTGCCGGCACTGATCCCCATTGGGATGGCAATGCCGTAAAGCAGGACTGTTGACAAAAGAGACAGCCAGAAAGTATTCTGGGCTCGGTCGGCAATCAAAGATGCTACTGGGACGTGCTGGATGTAGCTTTGCCCCAAATCACCATGCAAGAGGTTCTTAATCCAGCGTACGTATTGCACCGGTACCGGGTCATTCAAACCATATGCCTGCTTTAAGCGGGCAATTTCCTTAGGACTTGAGTTAGGGTTGATCAAGCCGGTAAACGGATCCCCAGGCATCATTTTCGCCAGCATGAAGACAATAATGCTAAGCAGGATCAATTGCGGGATCATGATCAAAACCCGTCTTAAGACTGTTTTCCACATTTGCTATTCTCCTCCCTTGATCTGCTCTTTAGGCAGGGCTACCTGGTGGTTGGGGCCAACTTCAGTCAATGGGTAGACCCGGCCATCTGCATCATACCAGTTTGCCTGGTCCTGCAAAAATTCCCGTTCGATTTCCCGCCGTCTGGCCGCGTGTTCCGCCCGGTGTTCAACATCGACCTTCGGAATCGCGGACAAGAGGCGCTTGGTGTAAATGTGCACCGGGTTCTTGTAAATTTCTTCCTGGCTGCCCACTTCCACCAACCGGCCCCGGTGCATGATGGCCAGGTTCTCTGACATGTGCTTAACCACACCCAAGTCATGGGAAATGAATAAGAAGGCAATGTTATATTGCTGTTGAATGTGTTTCATAAAGTTCAGAACCTGGGCTTGCACCGACAAGTCCAGGGCACTAGTTGGCTCGTCAGCTACAATCAACTTAGGATTCGTTGCCACGGCCCGGGCAATCCCTATTCTTTGCCGCTGACCACCGGAAAATTCATGCGGGAACTTGTAAATCGCGTCGCTCGGCATCCCTACAATATCCAGCAGTTCCTGGACCCGGTCACGCTCCTGGTCAGTCGTTAGGTTTTCAAAATTCCGGATCGGTTCAGCAATGATGTCCTCAATCCGCTTGCGGGGGTTAAGACTGGACATGGAATCCTGGAAGATCATCTGCACGTCCTTGTTGTAGTTCATCTTCCGGCGGACGGAGTCCTTGGTAATGTCTTCACCCTTGTAGAGAATCTGTCCGCTGGTCACCTTCTCAACCCCAACGATCGCCTTGCCAGTCGTGGACTTGCCCGAGCCTGATTCACCGATCAAGCCATAAGTTTCCCCTTCTTTAATTGAAAAAGAAACCCCGTCAACAGCCCGGACATAATCAGTAATTCTGTTCCAAAAGCCCGACCGGATTGGGTAGTGGACTTTCAGATCTTTAACTTGGATAATTTCTTCTGCCATACTTGCTACCTATCCTTCATCTTGAAAGTGGAAAGTCTTCCAGCAGGTGCAGCGGACAAAGTGATTTGGCTCAACTTCGTGCAGCTGCGGGTCTGCTTCATGCGCTTCAGCTGGAATCCAAGGAATTCTAGCCGCGAAGCGGTCACCGGTCCGCGGCATGTTTTTCAGTGAAGGAACAGTTCCCTGGATTACATGGAGGTCATCCTTGTCATCATCTGACTGCGGCATGGAATTTAACAGTGACCGGGTGTAAGGGTGAAGAGGATGAGTAAATAAGGTTTTCACATCAGCTTTTTCCACGATTTGCCCGGCATACATCACAGCAACTTCATCAGCTGTTTCTGCCACAACGCCCAAGTCGTGGGTAATCAAGATGATGCCTGAACCGGATTCTTCCTGGATTTTCTTAAGCAGATCCAAGATCTGGGCTTGAATAGTCACGTCCAAAGCGGTCGTTGGTTCGTCAGCAATAATGATTTCTGGCTTGCAGGCTACTGCCATCGCAATCACGACTCTTTGCCGCAAACCACCGGAAAGTTCGTGCGGATACATGTCATACATGGCTTCCGGCTTTGGCATCCCGACTTGCTTGAAAAGTTCAATCACCCGGCCGCGGCGCTGCTCTTTATTCATATCCGTGTGGTAAAGCAAGGCTTCAGCCACCTGGTCCCCGACTTTCATCAAGGGGTTCAAGCTGGCCATCGGGTCCTGAAAAATCATGCCAATATTATTGCCGCGAACTTGGTTAAATAAATCCTCATCCAAATTCACTAAGTTTAAGTTCTTGTAGTTGATTTCTCCTTCAACCCGGGTGTTTTTCCGGTTATACAGACCAACAATGCTGGAGGCAATCGTACTCTTGCCGCAGCCGCTCTCGCCGACAATGGCCAAAACTTCGTTGCGCTTGAGAGTAAAATCGATGCCATCAGCCGCGTCATAGAACTCGCCTTGCAGACGGTAGCCGGTATGAAGCTTTTCGACGTCTAGTAAAACGTTTTGCTGATTGTCCAACTTTTTTCTCCTTCAAAATAATTATTGGTTAGAAAATAAATATTACACTAGTAGATTTTAACTTTTATCAAATCTTTTGCAATAGTTTTTTAATTATTTTCTAGTGCTTTTTAGTTATTTCTTCATCATATCTACCAATCCATATCATAATAATAAAATTATTGTTCGGCTTTTGTCATATTTTTCCCTTCTTTATTAAAAAAAGTGTACAAAAAAGCATTTGCCACAGATCTTTCTTTGGCAAATGCTAATTAAATATTAGTTGTTTTTAATTTGCTTTCAATGCACTTTAGCCTTGGTGGCTCTTGATGTAAGCTACCGCGTCAGCGACCGTGATGATCTTAGCAGCGTCTTCATCAGGAATTTCAGCGCCAAATTCGTCTTCCAGCTGCATGATGAATTCCACCAAGTCGATGGAGTCAGCATCCAGATCCTTGGTAAAGTTAGTGTCCATCGTGATCTTGTCTTTGTCCAGCTGGAAGTTGTCCGCGATCAAAGTGGCAATCTTGTCAAAAATTTCTGCTTCAGTCATTATTCTTTCTCCTATAATTTCTAACTGCCCTATTAACCAGGGTATTATCCTTTTCTTAACCTTATTTGCTGAATTCTTTCTTGAAGGTATTAGTCAAGTCTTCAGACAATATCTTGTCGATCTGCTTAACCGCGTAGTAGACGGCCCGGGAGTCAGACCGGCCGTGCTGTTTGACGACTGGTGAGTTCAAACCAAGCAAAACCGCCCCGCCATACTTGGCCGTGTCAAAACGGCTGGCCACTGACTTCAAGGCATCTTTAGCTAAAAGAGCCCCCAGCTTGGCCTTGACCCCATTGTTCAAAAGGCCGTCTTTCAGCATGTGGATGATGACGCTGGCCGTTCCTTCGATGCTCTTTAAGACCGCGTTGCCGGTAAAGCCGTCTGTGACCACAACGTCGGCCTTCCCTTGCAAGAGTTCGTGCCCTTCAATGTTGCCGGTGAAGTTCAAAGAACTGTCCTTCAAGAGCTGGTAGACTTCTTTGTGCAGGTCGTCGCCCTTGTCGTATTCAGCCCCGTTGTTCAAAAGAGCTACTCTTGGCTTGGATACGCCGCGGACCTTTTCCGCATAGTAGGAAGCCATTTCCGCCCATTGCAGCAGGTATTCCGGCTTGCTAGTAGCGTTAGCGCCAACGTCAATGATGTTAAAGCCGTCATCTGAAGACTCAACCGGCATAGTCGGCATGAGACCCGGCCGGGCCACGCCCTTGATCCGGCCGACAATGAAGATCCCGCAGGTTAACAGGGCCCCGGTATTGCCTAGTGACAAAAGGGCGTCTGCCTTGCCTTCCTTGACCCAGTTAGCTGCCACGACCATGGAAGAATCCTTCTTGGTCCGCATGGCTTTGACTGGCTCATCTTCATCAAGAATAACTTCCGTTGTAGCCACGATTTCAATCTGGTCATCGCCTGCTGGCAGCAGCTTATTCAGCTTGCCTTCATCACCGAAGAAGATGAATTTGTCTTCCGGCAATTCCGGCTTGGCCTTTAAAACTGCTTCTACAATCGCCTCAGGAGCGTTTTCCCCGCCCATGGCGTCAATCGCGATTTTTCTCATCAATAATCTCTTTTTCTATTTGGACTAAGCTCTCGCTTGTACGATTTTCTTATATTTTATCACAGCTTGCAGGTCTGCCAACTTTTCTGCTTTTAGGTCCGGATCAGCCTGGACGATCCGCTTAGCCTCGTCTCTGGCGACCACCATGACCTGGTAGTCGCTGACGACGCTGCCGGTCCTAAATTCCGGCAGGCCTGACTGGGCCTTGCCAAAGAGGTCACCCTCGCCCCGCATCTTGAGGTCTTCTTCAGCCAGCTTAAAGCCATCGTTAGTTTCAGCCACGATCTTCATCCGCTTCTTGCCGGCTTCAGTCTTCGGATCAGCCAAAAAGACGCAGTAGCTTTGCGTCTGTCCCCGGCCGATCCGCCCGCGCAACTGGTGGAGCTGGCTTAAGCCAAAGCGGTCAGCGTCAAAAATCACCATCAAGTTGGCATTGGCCACGTCAACCCCGACTTCGATCACGCTGGTAGTAACCAAGATATTAATCTCTCCGGCCGCAAAGCGGTCCATGATCTCTTCTTTGTCAGCTGCCGCCATTTTACCATGCAAAAGGACAACTTCCCGGTCTGGAAATTCGCCGGCCAGCCTGTCGTGCAGGGCTTCAGCATTTTCCAGGTCAATCGTTTCCGACTCACTAATCAAGGGCGTAACGGCGTAAATCTGGAAGCCTTCCGCCAGTTGCTGGCGCATCAATGAATACACCTCATCTAGCTGGCTGCTGGTCTTCCAATAGGACTTAATCGGCTTACGGCCAGCAGGCAGGTGTCTGATTTCTGACAAGGCTGTATCGCCATAGACAGTCAAAGCCAATGACCGGGGAATTGGGGTGGCCGTCATGGCCAGGATATCCGGCCGGTCGCCCTTATTGATCAAGGCCAGGCGCTGGGCAACGCCAAATCGGTGTTGCTCGTCGATAATAACCAAGCCCAGCTTCTTAAAAGCCACTTGCTCTTGGATCAAGGCATGGGTGCCGATCACCACATTGATGCTGCCATCGGCCAGTTCCTTGTATATTTCCCGCCGCTCCATAGTTTTAGTTGATCCCGTTAAGAGGGCCACCCGGACGCCAAAGTCTTCCAGCATGGAGGAAATCTTGTGATAGTGTTGGTTGGCCAGAATTTCAGTTGGCACCATCAAGGCGGCCTGGTAGCCAGCTGTCACTGCCCCGTAAATGGCAAACACAGCTACCACGGTTTTCCCGGACCCAACGTCCCCTTGAAGTAGGCGCTGCATCTGCCGGTCAATGAACATGTCAGCAAAAATCTCATTAATTACCTTTTTCTGGTCAGGAGACAGGTCAAAAGGCAGGGACTTGGTCAGCTTGCTGATTTCTTCCAAGTCGTAATGCTTGGCATAACCACTGTGACTCTTATTCTGGCTGGACATCAAGGCCAGCTGCATTTGAAAGAGGAAGAATTCCCGGAAAACAGCGCTTCGGCGGGCCTCTTTGGCTTCAGCCAGGTCTTTAGGGTGGTGCATGGCGATGACCAGATCCCGGTCCTCCATGAGCCGGTAGTGCTTGCGCAAGTCCTCTGGCACGGCATTGCCAATCTCATCCATGCTTTCGGCAATCGCCAGGTCGATCATGGTCTGCAGCTTCTTTTGCTTGATCTGCCGGTTGACCGAATAAATCGGCGCCATCCCGTCATCACTATTTTTATTAGCAATGAGCTTATAAGCTGACAGGCTCTGCTTTCTTAGGTCATATTTGCCATAGACGGCGATTTCCTGGCCCACGCTCAGCTGCTTGGTCAGCCATGGCTGGTTAAAAAAATTGACCATGATAATATCATGATCAATTCGCAGTTTGAAGCTGACTCGGCTCTTGTGGTAGCCAAAGTAATTCTGGTAAGGGTTGGTGGCCACGATCCCCTTCAGCATGACCTTCTGTCCGTCTTCCAGTTGGTCCAGTGGCAGGTTCTCCAGTTCGTCATAGCGGTAGGGAAAGTAGAAGAGCAAATCGTAGATGCTGTAAATGCCCAGCGACTGCAAAGCTTCTGCCGTCTTGGCCCCCACGCCCTTCAAGGCCGTCACCGGTCTGAAAATAGCTTCGTTTAAAGTCATTATTCTACAGAAATCAAGAAGTTGTAAACTGGCTGGCCACCGTCGTGAATTTCGAATTCGCAGTCATCATCTTCATGAGCTGCTTCCAAGCGGTCAACAACTGACTGGGCCTCTTCTTCAGTAGCGTCGCTGCCGTACATTACAGTCACAATTTCAGAGTCCTCATCCAGCATCTTCTCCGTCATAGCGACAGTTGCGGCAATTGGGTCACCATCGTCAACCACGATGGTGCCGTCAACGATACCAATGAAGTTGCCCTTGTGGATTTCAACACCGTTGATTTCAGTGTCACGGGTTGCCCGGGTTACTTCACCGGACTTGACAGAGCCAAGTTCATCAGTCATGGCTTCAACGTTCGCGTCGACACTGGCTTCAGGGTTAAAGGCCAGCATAGCGGTCAAACCTTGCTGGATAGTCTTGGAAGGCACGATGCCGACTGGGATTTCAGCAACTTCAGCTGCCTGCTTGGCGGACATGATGATGTTGCCGTTGTTTGGCAGGATGATCGCCTGCTTGGCGCCAGACTTGGTGATGGCGTCCATGATGTCTTGAGTTGAAGGGTTCATGGTTTGCCCGCCGGAGATGATCCGGTTGACCCCTTCGCTTTCAAAGAGCTTGCGGACACCGTTGCCGGAAGCAACCGCGATCACTGCAAAGTCAACGCTTTCTTGTTGTTCTTGTTCGTTGTCAACAATCGTTTCGTGTTGAATCCGCATGTTGTCGATCTTGATCTTGCCCAATTGGCCGAATTGTGACCCGTAAAGGAAGACCTTGCCCGGATATTCAGTGTGCACGTGAACCTTGGCGATTTCGCCATCGGAAACTGCCAAGAGGGAGTCACCAAGTTCTGACAGGTAGCTTCTGAATTCTTCCAGGTCGAATGGCTTCTTGTTTGGCACGTCTGCCTTAAGATCAACCATGATTTCAGTACAGTAGCCGTTGGCAATGTCGGAAGTTGCCAGTTGCCCTTGCACTGCCTGGTGGTGAGTCGCGTTGATCAAGGAGTTCATGTCGTCAGCATCTGGCACGTACTTGTCATCAAAGTTTTCGCCCAAAAGGCCTTCCAGGAAACCTTCATAGATGAAGACCAGACCTTGGCCGCCGGAGTCAACCACGCCGACTTGCTTAAGAACTGGCAGCAGGTCAGGAGTGCTCTTTAAGGCTTCCTTAGCGCCTTCAACGATCGCCTGCATTACTTCTTCTACATCATCGGTTTCATTTGCCTTGTTAGCACCCGCTTGAGCGCCGACCCGGGCCACAGTCAAGATGGTCCCTTCAACCGGCTTCATCACAGCCTTGTAGGCAGTAGCTACACCATTGCTAAAGGCATTTGCCAATTCCTGGGCGTTCAAAGTGGTCTTGCCTTGGGTTGCCTTGTAGAAGCCGCGGAAGAGCTGGGAGGTGATAACCCCACTGTTGCCGCGTGCGCCCATCAGCATCCCCTTGGCCAGGCTTTCAGTCAAGTCGCCGACACTGCTGCTTGCGTTTTCGGATACGGCCTTAGCCCCGCTTTCCATCGTGAGATTCATATTCGTGCCAGTGTCGCCGTCAGGAACTGGGAAAACATTTAGATCATTGACGAATTGCACGTTCTTGCTCATCCGGTGAGAGGCAATCCGCACCATGTCTCTAAATTCTTTACTGCTAATTTCACTTAAAACCAATATTGAATCCTCCACTTATCTAGTCGTCGAGAACCTTTACACCTTGAACAATGACGTTGACCGCCTTGGTGTCGATCCCCAGCTGGCTTCTTAAGTTATATTTGACACTGTCTTGTACATTACGACTTACTTCAGAAATTTTCAAGCCGTAGCCAACAATAATATAGACATCAACAGTTACTTGATTTTCGTCAGACTTAACAACGACGCCGCGCTTGTAGTTTGCCCGGCTTAAAATGCTGTCGACTCCGTCTCTGATGGCATTCTTGGATGCCATACCGACAACGCCATAGTTAGACGTAGCTGCACCACCAACAACAGTTGCAATTACACCGTTTGAAATATCAATCAAACCATACTTTGTCTTGATTTTAACAGCCATGTTTATCCTCCGTCTTATTTCCAATATACACCCTTATTTTATCATAACGAGATCAAAAGCTAACAGTTCCAACTTTATTTTCTATAAAATACTTTTCAAAATAACAATTGAAAAAGGTCAAACTTTATGGTAAAGTCTAATAGTATGACATGACATGTAAAGGGGGTTTAGCAGCATGGCAAAAGATTTCGTAACCGGTAAGAAGACCACTTTTGGTAACACGCGTTCACACGCTTTGAACTCATCACGTCGTTCTTGGAAGCCAAACCTTCAAAAAGTTCGCATTCTTGTAAACGGCAAGCCTAAGCGCGTTTGGGTTTCAACCAAGACTTTGAAGTCTGGTAAAGTTACCCGTGTCTAGTGACGAAACGAGCCCGGTAGATCAACGATCTGCCGGGTTTTATTTTTTGCAAAAAGTTCAAATAAACAACTAAAACAGGCAGCTCTGGGAGCTGCCTGTTTTTTACTTTTCCGCCAAATTGACCACCCGGTCAAACATGGCTATTTCTTCGTCTGAAATCTTGTGAGCGACTTCGATTACTGTACCAGGGAAATTCTGCAGAATTGTTTGATGAATTTGCTTTGACAAGCGAGGATCCAAAGCCGAAGTAGCTTCATCAGCCAGAAGAACCGGCCGCTTGGCCAAGAGAGCTCTGGCAATTTCCAGCCGCTGGCCCTGGCCACCGGACAGATTTTTGCCTTCTTTGCCGGCTTGGTAATCCAAGCCTTTTTCTTCAACCAGACCGCTTAAGCCAGCTTTTCGGCAAACTGCCAGCAGGTCCTCGTTGCTAACCTTTCTGCCCAAAGTAATATTGTATTCGATAGTATCGTCAAGAATATAGGGCTTCTGCTGGACAAAGGAGAAGTACTCGTGATCCTTACTCCAGTTGCCATTGGCGTCATCACCGTTGATTTCGTAATTCCCATCTGCCAGACGGATTCGGCCAACCAGGACATTAAGCAAAGTCGACTTGCCCCAGCCAGACGGTGCTTCCAACAGGACTTTTTCTCCGCTCTTAACAGTCAAATCGAGATCGTTTAAAAGCTTCCGGTCCCCTCTTTGCACGCTTGCATCATCTAAAGAGAGCTCCTTAAACTCTTCGCGGCCAGCAGCATTTTCTTTTGCTGCGAAATCTGCCACGGCAGTAAACTTTTTCCAGATCGGGTTGCTGGTTTTAATATCATTGACAGATGAAAAGATGCCGACAATCTGATTGATGAAGTTGTTAGCGAGCTGGGAAATCATTATGAAGGTCCCCAAAGTGATCTGACCTTGGGTTACAAAGTAGATCCCCAGGCTGAATGGAATGATCATGCTGCAGACGTAGGCAAAGGAAGTAATAACTTCTGTCGTCACCATTTCCGCCTTTTTCATCTTGGCCAGGGCTGTTTCCATTCTTTGGCTGTAGTGGAGCATTCTGCTGTAAATACTGTCTTCAGCGTCATAGAGTCTGGCAAAAGCAGCAAAATTGATGGTGTCCGTCATTGCCTCAGTATATTTGCTGTTCTCCTCTTCCCAGGCAGAAGAAGCAGCTTCAATTTTTGGCCCGAAAATATTCTGCAAAAGGCCAGGAGCTAGGGAGGAGACCAGGAAAATCAAGGACAGAGCCCAGGAAGACAGCATGGCTGCCGCAAATGCCGAGATAAACTGCAGGCCATTGAAAATAATATCCAGTTCAGCTTCTACCCGGTGACTTTCCACCTGCTTCAAGTCATTGGTCATAAAGGATAGGTCAAATTTGGGATCAGAATTATCTGAATACAATAAATATTTTGTTGCCTGCTCTTTGATCTTCAGGTTGACGTCCTTGATAATATTCGCCTGCATAATTTGGTAGATTAAGGCCAGGCAGGCAAAAAGGACAATACCCACAACTGCTTTAATAGTTAATTGTAATAAACTCCCCTTAGGATTTCCGGCAAAATTAATAAATTCTTGGAAGACATAAGCGATAAAAACCGCCTGCAGTGCCTTGGCGGCCGCGAAGACCGTAAAGACCAGCAACTTCCACTTGCTGGTATATTTTAACGTCATTTCTCTTCTCCATGAAAATAATAAAGCTTTTCCAAAATATACTTAAAACAATACTACTGAAAAATTAAAATGTAAATGTGTAATTCTAATTTTTTAAAAAAGCTGGTATGCAAAAAGCGGCTCTGAAATAGAGTCGCTTTTTCAATACTTTTATTGTTTATACAATTACATTTCGTTCTTCTTGCGCTTGCCAAAAGCGAAGAGACTTGCACTGGCCAGTAATGCCACGATCCCAGCCAGGAAGGCGGACTTATTCTGGCTTTCGCCGGTTTGCGGCAAAGTAGTACTTGATCCTGCCGGAGCCTTAGCAGTAGAAGTTGCTGGAGTAGTCTTTTGAACAGGGCTGGCTGGAGCAGCTTGCTTTTTGCCAGTTGCCTTGGTTTCAGTCTTGCCAGCCGGAATTACGATAGTTTCGGTTTCCCCGGAGTCAGCTGGACTTTCACTTGGTTCGTCTTCTGCTGGAGTTTCAGCTGGTTCGTCTTCACTTGAAGTAGTCGGTGTTTCGCTCGGCTTGTTATCACTTGGAGTAGTTGGAGTTTCGCTCGGTTTGTTGTCACTTGGAGTAGTCGGTGTTTCGCTCGGCTTATTATCGCTTGGAGTGGTTGGTGTTTCACTCGGTTTATTATCACTCGGAGTGGTTGGCTTCTCACTCGGCTTATTGTCGCTTGGAGTCGTTGGAGTAGTTGGCTTATTGTCGCTTGGAGTCGTCGGTGTTTCGCTCGGCTTATTTGCTTTTTCCAAAGCTTCCAAAATAGCCAGGTGCTTCTTGGCTTCAGTAAGTGCCAAATCCGCAGCTTCCTTGGCCTTAGCCGCGGCAGCTGAATCAGCCTGCTTGCTTGCCAAGTTGGCTTGTGCTTCAGCCAAAGCCTTCTTAGCTGCTTCAACTGCGTCATTAGCGGCTTGCTCCTCGGCTTGAACAGCCTGCAAGTCAGCAAGCTTCTTTTCTGCAGCAGCCTGCTTGTCTTGTGCGGTTTGTACGGCAGCGCGGGCCTTCTCTGCGGCCTGAGCAGCTTCTTCTGCTGCAGCATCAAGTTCTACCAACTTAGCCTTTTCGCTGGCAGCAGTTTTTTCTGCTTCAGCCAAAACAGCAGCCTTTTCAGCGGCTTCTTTGTTTACGCTGGCCAGCTTTTCTTGTGCTGCCTTGTCTGCGGCAGAAGCTTCTTCTGCGGCCTTCTGTGCACTGGCAGAAGCTTCTTTATCGGCTTCCAATGCCTTTTGGGCATCAGCAGTGTTATCCTTAGCTGACAAAAGCTTTGCCTTAGCAGCCGCGAGATCAGTTTGAGCTTGTCTAAGTGCTTCATTTTCTTCGTCAAGGGCTGTTTGCTTAGCTTGAGCATCAGTTGCCAAAGGAGCCAATTTTTCCTTTTCTGCGGCCAGAGCAGCTTGCGCGGCAGTCAATTCAGCTTGCTTGCTTTGGTAAACTGCAGCAGTTTGGTCATATACAGTTTGGGCACTAGTCAAGTCCTTAGCAGCCTTAGTTGCCGCTGCTTCAGCTGCAGTCAGCTTGTCGCTGCTTTCAGCCTTTGCCTGGTTAGCTGCAGCAAAAGTTTTATTTGCCGTAGTCAGAGCTGCTTGCTTAGCAGCCAGCTTGCTTTCGGTTCTTGCGAGTTCTTGTTTGGCTTGAGCAAGCTTGGCGTCAACTGCCTTGAGCGCGTTAGCCTTTTCATCAGCTGTCTTTTGAGCGGCAGCAGTTGCTTCTTGCGCCTTAGTCAATTTTTCCTTAACGGCTGCTTCGTCATATGGATTTGCCAGTTCTTTCGTATCGTTAGCCTTTTTCTCGTTAGCCTTTTTCCAAGTAGTTGGGTCGCTGATTGGGCCAAACTCAATTTCTACTGTATACCCATCGGTTGTGGTAGTTGTCGTTTCTTGATCAGTAAGGTTTGGCACTACAATAAAGTGATATTGTTGAAGGTGATAACCTTCGGCAACATCTATTCCGTCTGCAGAAAAGCCAATATAAGTGCTTAAACTTGAATCAGCTCTGTCAAATTTAAGTACGTCCAAGCCCAACAAGCTGACAGCATGCCCCATCTCATTGCCACCAGTATTGTCGTCGAAGAGCATCCCTATAACGCCATCGAATACATGGGACTTTGCTTCATACATTGTAATATTGTCAGAAATTCCAAGACTTGGAAAGCCTACTACCGTACTTAAGTTTTCAATTGCCTGGCCTTCAGTGTCAGCCAAAGCAAGTAAGCCATACTTCTTAGCGACGCTGTTAACCACAGCATTATCATGACCCTTGTATGCACTGTTCCAGCGGTCATTGCGGTAACCAGTTGCAATTTCGCTTGCGGCCGCATTTGCCCCAACTGATACAACTGCCTTCCCGGCAAGATCAGCAGTCCCCAAAGCAGTCCGGGCAGAGTTAAGCAACTGTACCAGATATGCATTTAATTCCTTTTGCTGGTCTGGGGTCAAGTTGTTCAAGTCAACGTTGACATTCTTATCACTATCTAAACCATAGTAGGTGTTCAAGTTCATGCCGGCAGCCATTGCATCTGCCCAAGTTTTTTTCGCTTGCTTGTAGGTAGCTTCATCAATTTCTTTCTTGTTGTACTGCTTTTGCGCGTTCGCAAATGCCAGCGTTGCCTGCTTTAAGGTGTCATTGGCCACTACCTTAGGTAAAGCCTGGTATTCCTGCTCAGCTTCGCTTTCGGCTGCCTTCTTTGCAGCTAAGTCGTTATTTGCGGCGCCACTGGCAGCCTTAGCCTGATTATCCGCGTCAGTCAGTTTCTTAACCTGGCCGTTTGCCTGGTCGACTGCCTTTTGGGCTTCAGCTTCTTCTTTAGCCTTAGCCGCCTGGTCACTGTTTGCCTTTTCCAAGTTTTCTGCTGCAGCTTGATCTGCCGACTTGGCATCAGTCAAATTCTTTTGCGCGCTGGAGTTTGCCGTCTTGGCATTTTCCAAATCTTCTGCCAGTTTTGGCAAGCCCAGGTCATCTACTGCCTTTTGGGCTTGGTCAACCTTATTTTGTGCCTGATTTACCTTGCCTTCTTGCTCAGCCTTAGCCGCCTGGGCTTCATCATTAGCCGTCTTGGCTGCTTGCGCCTTCTGACTGGCTGAGTCTGCCGTCGTTTCAGCTGCACTTGCTTCATCTTCAGCGGCCTTTTCTGCCTTTTGCGTGCTTGCCAAGTTTGCCTGGCTCTTTCGGACTTGGTCAGCAGCGCTCTTCACAGCTTCATCAGCTTGGGCCTTCTTGGCAGCGGCAGCCTTAGCCGCAGCTTCCGCGTCGCTTACGCCAACCTTGTTTAAATCATCTCGGGCCTTTTTCTGTGCTTCTTCCGCTTGCGCAGCCTTGCCTGCCTGATCAGCTGCCGCGGCTTTTGCACTCTCAGCTTGCTGGCTGGCAGCATCTGCCCGGTTGTTTGCTTGCACATAGTCCAGCTTGGCTTGACTCACATCTTCTTCTGCAGCTGGCTGCTCTGTTTTAGCTTGATCAGCTGCCTTTTGGGTAGCCACTTGCTGCTTGCTTGCCTGGTCATAAGCCGTTTGGGCTTGGTCGGCCGCGCTCTTAGCTGCTTCTTCTGCCTTTTGGGCGGTACTTGCTTGATCAGCCGCGCTTTGCTGGCTCTTTTCCGCTTCATTGACCGCGCTCTTGGCGCTTTCAACCGTATCAGCCTTAGCTGCTTGGGTCGTCACTTCAGCCTTGACGCTGCCTTGACTAACCGCGCCTACACCGACCACGCCGATCCCTGCAGTCGCGACTACAGCAATTTTCCGTAAATCTTTTTTCGCTTTATTTTCCATATGACTCACCTATATAAACACACAATAGTTCGAGATAATATCCCTTAACTTTTATTATACAAATATGCCAAATATTGGCAAGCGCTTTCATAGAGGAACATTTGCAATTCTTTGTAAAATTACTTCAATTACGCAAAAAAGTCCCGCTTTTCAGCGAGACTTTTTAATTATATTAATTATATTATCTTTTGCAAATCAAACTTGCTCATAACGGTTCAAGTCTTTAGAATAAACAACCGCTACTAAGCCTTTCTTCAAGGATAACCGGCAACTATCCTTATCTGGCAAAAATTCATTAGAGGTAAAAGAGCGCAGATAATCGCCGCTATAAGGAGCCAGGTCATACAAGGCTCCCTCAATCGTCAAGTCTTCTACTGGCATTAAGCAACTTACGCCAAAGTAAGTATAGTCCTGCTTCTTAATCTCATAGCTGCCAGCTTGCCGGTAAAAAATCATATTCTGCTTGTCAATCAAGGTCAGCTGGTTGGCATACTTGCGCAGGTCCGGGTTCAAAATGCCAAAAGCATTGATCGCCGCGTGGTCCAGCCGGCCGCCAGTGGCCCCGTAAACCTTTAGCTGGTCAATCTTATAATCGCCAAAAGCAATCCCCAGCATCAATTCTGAATCAGTCCAGTCCTTCTTGGGCACTGAATAGCGGATATCAGCAACCGTCTCTTCTACCCAGGCCAATTCATCAGCCTTCAGCGAGTCAAAGTCCCCGATCGCCAAATCCGGCTTAAAGCCTAATTCCAGCAAAAGCAGTGCTCCCCGGTCAACCCCAATCAAAAGGTCGCCCTTTTCCTGAGCTTGCTTTAGCTGCTCCTTCAAATCAGCCGGCCATTCTTCCTTTGGCCCGCCAAGCAACACTGCCGCGTCCATCACAAAGCACCCTATCCTAACTTATTTCATCACTTCAAATATTCCGGCATCCGGCCTTCCTCAATTTCCGTCCGCATGGCCAAATAGTCATCATAGCGGAAAGCCGCGATTTCACCCAAAGCCAGCTGGTCCTTAACCGCGCACTTCGGCTCATGCAGGTGCTGGCAGCCCCGGAACTTGCAGCCCGGACTCAAGGCCTTGAATTCCTTGAAATACGTACACAGTTCATTCAGCTTGATCGGCGTCAAATCAATTGCCGAAAAACCCGGCGTATCTGCTAAAAAGCCTTCTCCTAATTTGAAAAGGGTAACCGTCCGGGTTGTATGTTTCCCCCGGTTCAAGCTGGTTGAGATCGCGCCCGTCGCCTGGCCCGCATCTTCTTTGATAAAGTTCAGCAGAGTTGACTTCCCCGCCCCTGACTGGCCAGCCAGAGTCCAGATCTCGCTTTCCCCGATCTGCTTGGGAAGTTCTGCTGCCAGGCTTTCCCTGTCCAGGTAAACCCGGTAGCCGATCTTTTGGTAGTAAGCCAGCTGGCTTTCAATTTCTGCCAGTTTTTCCTTTTCCAGCAGGTCGCTCTTTGACAGGTAGATCGTTACCTCTACTCCCTGCCAGGCAAAAAAGACCAGGAAACGGTCCAGGAGAGCGGTGGAGAAATCTGGTTCAACTGCCGAAATGACCAGAAGCACGTGATCGACATTAGCCACCGCCGGCCGGCCGATCCGGTTCTTCCGGGGCAGAATCTTCACCAAATAAGCCAAGCCCTGGTCATCCAGCTTGACCTGCACGCTGTCACCGACCTGGGGCTTCTCCCGGTTCTTGCGGAAAACGCCCCGGGCCCTGGTCCGTACGACTCCTGCCGGCGTTTGCACGTCGTAGTAGCCGGCAATTAAAGAGACTACCGTTCCTTGTACTATTTCTGCCATTTAATTCCCGCTTTCACTGTTGTCTGCCGAAATTGTCTCATCAACTACAGTTTGGTTATCACGGACAATCTTGATCTTACCGTCACCCTTAGTAACAGAAAAAGTAATCGTAAAGTTCGTGTCCTTGGTGATGTAAAGGTCCCGGTAAATATTGCCGAGACTGTGGTCGTCATCCTGGATATAAATCCGGACATGGTTGCCCTGGCTGGAGGAAGAGTTGGAGCTTGACTCACTGGATTTATCACTTGATCTTGATGAGCTCTCCTCTGCCTGGTAGTCAACCGTGAAGGTCTTCTTGACCTCTTTCTTCTCAGCCCCCCTGGAGACCGTAATCGTCAAAGTATCACCCTCAGAGACCTCGCTGCCAGCGGCAGGATCCGTGGAAATTACGTCACCGCTGTTCACGCTGTCCGAGTAGTCCTTCTCAACCTTGACATTGAGCTTCTTGCTCTTGGCGTAAGACTGGGCGTCTTCCAAGCTCTTACCCGTCAGATCGGCCAGTTTAAAAGTTGCCTTCTTGCTGCTAGAGGAGCTTGAGGCCTTAGCCTGATCTTCTAAAGCCACGGCCACTACCAAAGTAATCGTTGTCTTAGAGGCATCTACCTTGCGGCCGGCCTTGACGCTTTGGGAAATGATCAAGCCAGGCAGGTACTCATTTGATGGTGCCTCCCGGCTCTTGACCTTGAAGCCCAGCTTGTTCAGCTTCTTTTTGGCGGTCGACAAATAAAGGCCCTCAACATCGGGCACCTTGGTCAAGTTTGGTCCCTTAGACACCAGCAGGTTGACCTTTCCCCCCTTGTTAACGGGACTGTTAGCTTTCGGCGTGGTCGAAATCACCTTGCCTTTTTTAACATCGCTGGAGTAAGCCCTCTTCACAGCCCCTACTGCCAGGCCCGAGCTCTTCAAAGAAGTCTTGGCTGCCTTCTCCGTCATGTTCACGACGTCCGGCACCCGGACATTGTTATGGCCAACTGCCAAAAACATGAAGAGCAGGATGGCAAAAACCGGGAATAATGACCCGATCCACCACCACTTATATTTCTTGATACTAGCCCAGAAAGACCGCTTCTTTGGCTCTTCAGCCTTGCCTTCCTTGGCCTTCTCAGCCTGCATGACCTTACCGTTCAAGGCTGGCAGTATCTTAGTTTCATCATTATTGCCGTGGCTTGGCCGGTAAACTGCTTCACCAGCCCGGCTGGGATCCAGACTGGTGTCCAGGTCAGCCTTCATTTCAGCCACGGAAGCATACCGGTCCCGCGGGTCCTTGGCCGTCGCCTTTAAAACGACGTTTTCCAGGGCCTGGGGAATAGCCTTGTTTTGCTTTCTAAGGGACGGAATATCGTCTTCCGCATGCTTGAGGGCAATTGCAACCGGCGTTTCCCCGTTAAAAGGCACATGGCCGGTCAAGGCCTCATACAGGATGATCCCCAAAGAATAGATGTCAGACTGCTTGGTAACCATCCCGCCCCGGGTCTGCTCAGGAGACATGTAGTGCACCGAACCCAGGACCGAATTGGTCTGGGTGATCGCGCTTTGATTCAAGGCAACCGCGATGCCGAAGTCGGCAATTTTGATGTTGCCTTTTTCATCCATCAAAATATTCTGCGGCTTTAAGTCGCGATGAATCACGTTATGCTTGTGGGCCAGTTCCATCGCTGACAAAATCTGGTCCATGATCTTGATGGCTTGCGGGAGGGGAATCGGGCTGTTTTCCCGGATATAGTCCTTTAGGTCGGGCCCCTTCACGTATTCCATGACCATATATGGCAGGCCATGGTCGGTCCCCACGTCAAAAACAGAGACAATATTAGGGTGGCTCAGTTCACTGGTGGCCAGGGCCTCTCTTTGAAAGCGGGCCAGAACCTGGGAATCCTTCTGCAAGTCAAGGCGAATAATTTTAACGGCGACCTGTCTCTTCAAAATTATGTCATCAGCCAGGTAGACGTTGGCCATCCCGCCTTCACCCAGGGTGTCGACGATCCGGTAACGGTCTCCAAGCAAATAACCTTTATTGATCACTCGCGCCATCCTCCTCATTTACGACCAGGCAGACGGTAATATTGTCGCCGCCGCCCAGACGATTGGCTTCATTGACCAACTTGTTGCACCTCTCCTGCAGGTTTAGGCCCTTGGTCGCCAAAACCTGTTGAATCAAAGGATCCGCTAGGGAATTGGTCAAGCCGTCAGTGCAGAGAAGGAACACGTCGTCAGTCTTCATTTCAAGTTCATTATATTCCGGATCAATAGTGCTTGAAACGCCTAAGGCTTGAGTGATGATATTTTTCTGAGGGTGGGTCTTCGCCTGTTCTTTGGTGATCTGCCCCATCTTGACCAGTTCGTTGACTAAGGAGTGGTCTTCAGTGATTTGACGGAAGTTCCCTTCAGAGTAGCTGTAAGCCCGGGAGTCGCCCAGGTGGGCAATCAAGACTTCCTGGTCAAAGAAAATTGCCAGGACAATCGTCGTCCCCATCCCGTTCAAGTCCGGGAAGCGGTCTGCGGCCTTCAGAATCGTTTCGTTTTCTGAGCGCAGCTGGACGTCCAGCCATTTTCTGGCCAGATTCTTGTCGTGCAGGTCGGTGTTAGCGAAATTGTGGCCCAGGTGGCTGACTGCCATTGTGGAAGCAACGTCACCGCCCTGGTGGCCCCCCATCCCATCGCAGACGATGGCCATGGTTACCCCAACGCGATTTTGAAAAATCTGCACGAAGTCTTGATTGCTCTCTCTAACTCTACCAATGCTTGAAGCAAATGCCGTTTTAATCACAAGTACTAACCTCTTGTCGTAAACTTGGCAATGAAAAATCCATCACTGTTGTAGCTGTCGGGCAGGATCTTCAGCATCCCCTTGGGCGCGGAGATCTTGGCCGTTTCAAATGGTTTCAATGCAAAATCTGGATGCGCGGCTAAAAATTTCCGCACGTTTTCTTCGTTTTCTTCTACAGAGATTGAGCAAGTGGAGTAGACTAACTCCCCGCCCTTTTTCAGCAAGCCGGATACTTCGTTCAAAATGTCCAGTTGGATTTCAGCTAAATGGCTGATGTCTTCCGCTGTTTTCGTGTAGCGGATTTCCGGCTTGCGGCGCAGCAGTCCCAAACCGGAACATGGTGCGTCTATCAATATCTTATCAAATTCTTGCCTGGAAAAATACTCCCTTGCCTTCCGCGCGTCTAAAGCTTTGACCTTGACCCGGTCGGCAACCCGCATTCTGGCGGCGTTTTCCTGGACAAGACCTAATTTCTTTTCATGGATATCCAAGGCCGTAACTTGCCCGTCAGGCAATTGCTCTGCCATTTGGATGGTCTTGCCGCCCGGAGCGCTGCAGGCGTCAAGGGCCTGCTCATTTCCCTTAAAGTCAAAGGCTTCCGCCACCAGGCTGGCTGCTTCGTCTTGCACCGTCACTTCACCATCTTTGAAAAAGTCGGTCATCACGATCCCGCCCCGGCTTAAGGCATAGCTGCGGCTGGCCAAAGGCGACTCCTGAGGGGCAAAATGGGCCCGGTCCAGGTCCCGGACAACCCGCTTTTCATCAGCCAAAGCGGAAATCCGGATTTCGTTTTTGGCCTTGCTGTTGAAGCTGGCCATGATTTTTTCCGCCCGGCTCTTGCCCCAGTTGGCCACAAAATAATCGCTCAGCCAAAGGGGCATGCTGCACTTGACGCTGAGATAGTCTGGCGCGTCTTTTTCCGGCAGGACTTCCCCCCGCCGCAAAAGCGAGCGCAAGACCCCGTTGACCAGGCGGTAGCCGCTGGATTTCGGCCGGCCATAGGCCTTAGCCAGCTTGTTGGCCTCGTCTAAGACTGCCCGGTTTGGCACCTTGTCTAAAAAGAGGATCTGGTAGGCCGACATCAATAAAAGGGGCTTGATATATGGCTCTTTCAAGCGGGCCTTGACCAGGCCCTTGAGCTGGTATTCCAGGTAAAGCTGGTATTGGATGGTTCCATAGACCAGGTTGGTGGCCAGCCGGCTCTCTTCAGCCGGCAGCTTAGCCGCTTTTAAGGCATGGTTCAAGCTGATATTTGAATATGAGCCCTGGTTGATCACCTTCATCAAGGTGTCCAGGGCCACGGTGCGGGCGTTAATCTTCATCTACGATCTTTTCTCCTGCTGCAAACTTCTTCCCCTGCCCGTTCAAAAAGTCCTTGATGGCCATGGCCTTCTTGCCATTTGGCTGGACTTCAAGCAGGTTCAAGACCGTGTTGCCGGCAAAGCTGATAGCAAAGCGGCCCTGGTTGGTCAAAAGGTGGCCAGCTGGCAGACTGGTGTTGTCGTCAGCCACTTCTGCCTTCCAGACCTTCAAGCGCTGGCCCTTGATGACCAGGTAGGCGCCTGGGTCCGGATTGAGGGCCCGGATCAAGTCCTTGGCCTCCTTAGCCGTCAATTTCAAGGAAATTCTTTCTTCAGCCTTGCTGATAGTTGGGGAAAAGACTACCTGGCTTGGATCCTGCGACTTTTTGACAATTTCGCCACTGGCAATCTTTGGCAGAGTTTCCAAAAGCAGATCCCGGCCAAGTGGCGCCAGTTCTTCGAAGACTTCCCCGCTGGTTTCATCTGGTCTGATCGGCAGACTGGCTTGGGCGTACATGTCGCCAGCGTCCATTTCCTTGACCATTTCCATGATGGTAACCCCGGTTTCAGCATCCCCGTTTCTGACCGCATACTGGATCGGTGCCCCGCCCCGGTATTTCGGCAAAAGGGACCCGTGCACGTTAACAGCCGCGATCTTAGCGGACTTCAAAAATTTAGTCGGCAAAAACTGGCCAAAGGCCGCGGTGATGATGAAATCGGCGTCAAGCTGCAGCAATTCGTCAAGTTCAGCTGACTTGGACAGGCGGACTGGCTGGTATAAAGGCAAGTCGTTGGCCAAAGCCACTTCCTTGACCGGGGAGTAAACGACCTTTTGCTTGCGGCCGACCTTCTTGTCCGGCTGGGTAACCACGGCCAAAATATGATAACCGGCCTTGATCAGGCCTTCCAAAACTGTAGCGCCAAATTGCGGCGTTCCTAAAAAGATTACTGAATTCACTTTTTTGTTCCTTTACATAATTCTCTCTGGCTCTGAATCGATCTCGACAGTCAGGCCGTACTTTTTAACTTCCTGGGCCTGGTCCTGGATCTGGTGCAGGAGCTCATTTAAGTGTTTTTCTCTTTTATATTTTACCAGTATTTGGTAATAATACTGGCTCTTTAAGCGACTGATCGTTGCCGGAGCCGGCCCTAAGATAATAGTCGGCGCCCGCAATTCCCTCTGCAATTGCCGTTTGATTTTAAAAGCCTCCCGGGCCGCGTTTTGCTCATTTTTGGCTGAAACGGAGACCAGGACTGTGTAAAAGTAAGGCGGGTAGTCGCCGGCATGGCGGACCTGCATTTCTTTAGCGTAAAAAAGCTCATAGTCCTGCTTTTGCGCCAGGCGGATAGCGTAGTGGTCCGGATTATAAGTCTGGATCATGACCTGCCCTTCCTTGTCAGCCCGCCCTGCCCGGCCAGCTACTTGCGTGAGCAATTCAAAAGTCCGCTCAGAAGCGTTGTAGTCGGGCAGCCATAAACCAGTGTCGGCATTGATTACCCCAACCAAAGTTACATTAGGGAAGTCCAGACCCTTGGCGATCATCTGCGTGCCCAGCAAGATGTCGGCTTCTCCTTGGCCAAAACTGGTCAAAATCTTGTCATAGCTGCCCTTCCTCCGGGTCGTGTCCACGTCCATGCGGAGGATTTTGGCTTGCGGAAAAAGCTCAGCCAGCTCTTCTTGCACCTTCTGCGTCCCCGTCCCCAAAAAGCGGATCTGCCGGTCCCGGCAGTTGGGACAAATTTCCGGAACAGCTTCTTGGTAGCCGCAATAGTGGCACTGCATATTCCAGGTGTCCTTATGCATGGTCAAGGATAAGTCGCAGTTAGGGCACTTTAAGACAAAGCCGCAATTGCGGCAGAGCATAAAGTTGGCAAAGCCCCGCCGGTTTAACAGCAGGATTACCTGCTCTTTTTTCTCCAGCCGCTTTTGAATCGCCTCAGCCAATGGACAGGAGATGTCAAACTGGCTGCCAGCAAACTGGACATGCTTTAAGTCAAGCAGGTCGACTCGCGGCAAAGGCTGGCTCTTGGCCCGCTTTTTTAAGCGCAAAAGCTGGTAGACCCCCTTTTGGGCCCGGGCCCGGCTGGCCAAAGACGGCGTCGCGCTGCCCAAAATCAAGGGGCAGTGGTGGTAACGGGACCGCCAAATTGCCACGTCCCGGGCATGGTAGCGGGGATTGTTGTCCTGCTTGTAGGAGCCTTCATGCTCTTCATCGATAATGATGAGACCTAAATTGTCCAAGGGGGCAAAAGCCGCGCTTCTGGCGCCTACGACCACCTGGGCCTGACCCCGGCGGATCCTGCGCCATTCGTCATAGCGCTCCCCTTCCGACAAGGCCGAGTGTAAAACCGCCACTTGCTGGCCAAAGCGGGCCTGGACCTGCTTGACCATCTGGGGGGTCAGGGAAATTTCGGGCACCAGCATCAAGGCTGTCCTGCCCAAGGCCAGGGCCCGGCTGATCGCCTGCAGATAGACTTCGGTTTTCCCGGACCCTGTCACTCCTTCTAAAAGAAAGGTCTGGCTGACCCGGCCCTTGATGTCCTGGCTGACCCGGTTCAAGGCCGCGGCCTGCTCGTCATTTAGGTCTAAAGGCCGGCTGGGAGCAACCGGCTTGGTTGGCCGCCGGTATTTTTCCTGGTCTTTTTCCTGCAGCCATTTCTTGCTGACTGCCGTTTTTAAAGTTGCTGAACTGATGCCCAGGCCGGTCAATTCTTCCCGGCTTTTAGGATAAGCCGCAAAGTCCCCTGCCAAATCTGCCAGCAATTTTCTTTGCTGGCTGGCCGTTTTTCTAGTTTTTGCAAAAATCTCCTGGTAATCATGGACCGACAGAAGCGGATAGTAGACTGAAACCAGCTTCTTTTTCGCCTTATTTTCAACCAGGTATTCTATCCTGGCCTCCCCTTTATTCAGGAGCTGCTTGACCAGCTTGATCATGCGCGGCTCTTCTAAGTTGGCTAAATCCACTGGGTCTCCCGCAAAGAGAGGCATTTGCTCTGCCCGCGGGCTGTTTGGCAGGAGGATTTTCCGGTAGTTGGCCCGCATTACACCTGGCAGCATGGTCTTGAGGATACTGATCCGGTAGGCAAAAATCTGCCGGGCCAGGTCGCTGGACAGGGCGACCAGCTCCGGTGTTAAAGGCGGCATTTCATCGACCACTAAGAGCAGGTCCTTTAACTGGCCGGTAAAGTCGCTGCTTTTTTTCACCGCGACGACAAAGCCCTGGACCTTGCGGCGGCCAAAAGGCACCACTACCCGGCTGCCAATTTCAACTTCCAGGTCATCAGGGATATGGTATTCAAAAACGCGGTCAGTCTGGTGGGCAGCCACATCGACAATAACTTCTGCGATCAAGTCCTTCTCCCTTCCTTTACGCTAAAAGAGGAGCGGGCTTCTGGTCCGCTCCTCTTCAAGAATTATTCGTCGGCTTCACCATGAGGATCAACGTCAATCGTTACCTTGCCGGCAGCAATTTCTTCCAATGCCTGGCCGACCGGCTTCAAGTTGTGATAGTTGTCCAAAGCGCCCGGCTTGCCGGCTTCCAGTTCATGAGCCCGCTTGGCAGCCAGAACTGACAGTGAGTATCTTGAATCAACTTCGTCTAGCAGCTTGTCAATTGATGGATAGGTAATTCTCATCTTAGTCCTCCTTAACCATTTTCCGATAATCGTCGATCACGCGCTTGACGCTGACGTGTTCAGCGTCAACGATTGCTTTAATGTGGTTGACGGCGTTGGCGACAGTGTCGTTGACTACCGCGTAGTCATAGTCCTGCATCACCAGAATTTCCTTGCGCGCTTGGGCAATTCTGCCCCGGATCACGTCTTCGGATTCCGTGCCCCGGTGTTCCAGCCGGTCTCTTAAAGTGTGCAGGTCAGGCGGCGTCAAGAAAATAAAGACGCCATCTGGCATTTGTTGGCGAACCGTTCTGGCACCGTTGACATCGATTTCCAGCAAAACGTCCTTGCCGGCAGCCAGCATTTCCTTAACCGGCCCCAAAGGGGTCCCGTAAAGGTTGCCGACGTATTCGTTGTATTCAAGCAGCTGATTGTCAGCAATCGCCTGCTTGAATTCTTCCCTGGTCACGAAGTAGTAGTCTTTCCCGTTCACTTCGCCTTCACGGGGCTTGCGGGTAGTCATTGAGACTGAGTATTCGAAGGGGAAGACCTTGTGTTCAACAATTGCGCTTTTGACGGTTCCCTTGCCCACCCCGGACGGGCCGGACAAAACCAACAGTAAACCTTTATCTGCCATGATAGCTCCTTTTTTTGACTAGTAATTCTATTTTGGACCATAAGCGCCTTCTGATCAAGTCTTAAGACAGAAAAAAGCTTTTTTAAAAAAGGGGCTTGCTTTTTCGAATGTTCGTTCGTATAATTAGTTTACAAACAGGCGTTCGAAAATGATTTACTTAAAGGAGTCTTCACCATGTCCAAATTTCAAAACTTTGCCAGCCAAGCCGCTCAACCCCTCAAGAAGGCCTTTCACTACCTCTTTGCTTATGACGAAGACCGGCTCACCCTCCGCGGCGATAGCCTGGCGGTTAACTTAGCCAAGCTGCAGCTGGCCTTTTTCAAGAGGCAGTATCTCCTGGTCACCTTGAATGATGGCAGCTGGCGGGTCGGCAAGATCACCAAGCGGATTTCACCCAGCCGCTTTGTTTTCCGGGATGCCGACAACAAGATTTTTTACCTGCTTGACATTAATGACATTTTAACAGTTGAACTGCCTTAAAGCAAAAAGACCGGCTCAGCCGGTCTCTTTGCAGTTCTATTCTCGTTTGGAATTATTACTTCACGCTGGCGTACTTGAACTGCCAGCCGCCGAGGTTGTCGTTGTAGACATTCTTGATTTCCGGTCTGATCATGTAAGCAGTTGAGATAATACTTGTTCTTGACCATCTTCCAAGACAGGTTGGACCCCGTCCAGCCCTTTTGGTCATATGGGCCGTTATAAAGCATGTACTTTGAAGCCGTCCCGTAGTTTGACCAGTACTTCTTGACCGCCTTTTCCGACTGCGGGAAGAAGAGGGCGAATCTGGGAATATGTTTAAACTTAAATTGAAACAGCAATTATCCATTGTCAACGATTTTTACCTGCAATTAAAGTAAAAATTGCGTATTCTTCCCATGTGCATGCAAAAAACTCTCCTGCCTGCTGGCAAGAGAGTTATTTTTTAATAATTATTTTCTAATCTTTCTTCCGCTGGCTGGCAATCAAGTCGGCCGCGTTTTGCTCAGCAGCTTCGCTGACATTATCCCCAGCCATCATCTGGGCGATCATCTTGACGCTGCTGTCCTCATCAAGTTCCTTGACCTGGGTAAAGGTCTCGCCGGCTTCAACCTGCTTGGCGATGGCAAAGCGGTGGTCAGCGCTGGCCGCTACCTGCGGGGAGTGGGTGATGGCGATAACCTGCTTTTGGCCGGCAATCGCGTGCATCTTCTTGCCGATAGCGGCTGCCACTCGGCCGGAAACCCCGGTGTCAATTTCGTCAAAGACCATGGTGCCAACTGGCTCAACCTGTGAGAAGATAGCCTTCAAGGCCAGGATCAGCCGGGACTGTTCCCCGCCGGAAACAATCTTAACCAGCGGCATCAGTTCTTCACCCGGGTTTGGCGCGATGTAGAAGGCCAGATCATCTGTCCCCTTGACCGTGAAATTATCTGTCTTGGCAAAGCGGATAGAGAAGCGGGCCTTGTCCATGTACAAGTCGGCCAGTTCATGCTTGATCGCTTCTTCTAGCTTCAAGGCGGTAGATTCTCTAGCCTGGTGGAGGTCAGCCGCCATGACGGACATTTCTTCCTCAACTGCTGCAATCTGCTTGACCAGCTCTTCTTCGTCAAGGCCACCGGTTTCAAACTGGCTGAGCTCCTTGGAAACTTTGGCATAAAAGTCAAAGACATCTGCCAGGCTTGGGCCATACTTCTTCTTCAAGTTATTCAAGAGGTCCAGGCGGTTTTGCACGTACTGGTAGCGTTCTTCGTCAAATTCCAGGCTGTCCATGATATCGCCGAGTTCTGAGCGGGCATCGCTTAGGGAATATACCCCATCAGTGATGGACTGGGCCACATTCTTGAAGTCCTTATCCAGGTCGGCCAAGTCTTCCGCCGTCCCCTGGGCATCCCCCAGCAGGCTGGTTAAGCCGTGCTCATCGTCATCAAAAAGCTGGATCATGAAATTGGCGGATTCCGCGATCTTCTGGTAATTGTTCAGCTTGTTGAACTCGTCTTCCAAGTTCTGGTCTTCCTGCTCATCCGTCAAATCCGCTTGGGTCAACTCTTCGACCTGGAACTGGAGAATGTCCTGGCGCTGGGCCAGTTCCCGGCTGTCCCGGCGTAGGTGCTCCAGGCGCTGGTTAAGGCTTTGCCAGGTCTGGTATTGAGCCTGGTACTTGCCTAAAAGGGGCTTGAAGTCCTTGCCCGCGTATTCATCTACCAGGTCAATCTGCCGACTTTGGTCCATCAGCATCTGCTGATCGTTTTGGCCATGGATGTCAACCAGGTACTCGCCGATTTTGGCCAAAGCCGTAATCGTGGTCAGTTGCCCGTTGATCCGGATGACGTTCCGGCCCTTGCTGGAAATCTCCCGGCTGATGATCAAGTCATCGCCGTCCATCGGCAGGCCGTAGTCAGCCGCGATTTGTTCAACTTCCCGCATTTCCTCATCTTGCAGGGTAAAAAGGCCCGTCACCACTGCCTTGCTCTGGCCAGACCGGACCATTTCTTTTTGGGCCCGGTGGCCCAGCAAAAGTGACAAAGCATCGATCAAGATGGACTTGCCGGCCCCGGTTTCCCCAATCAAGACTGTCATTTGCGGCTGAAACTTGATTTTCAGACTCTTAATGATGGCAAAATTCTGGATATCCAATTCCACTAGCATAAGCGTCCCACAGCATCCTTTCTACAGACCCTGGGCAGCCCGGTCAACCAGCTCGCTGACTGAGCCGGACCAGAGATTCTGCCCTGGATTTGCCTGGTCCTTCTTCAAGTGAAGCAAAAATTCAATATTCCCCTTGCCGCCTTTGATTGGCGAATAGTCAACGCCCAAAATGGAAAAGCCGATTTCCAGGGCCTTGGCCATGGTGTGCTCGATCACGGCCTGGTGAACGGCATGGTCTCGGACGATCCCGTGCTTGCCAACATTTTCCGGACCTGCCTCAAACTGGGGCTTGATCAAGCAGACGGCATCCCCCTGGTCTTTTAAGATTTCATACATTGGCGGCATGATCAAGTCCAGGGAAATAAAGGACACGTCCGTCATAGCGAAGTCCGGCAGGCCTTCGGTAAAGTCGGCCGGAACAGAGTAGCGGAAGTTCTGCCGCTCCATCACCACCACCCGGGGGTCATCCCGGAGTTGCCAGGCCAGTTGATTATAGCCCACGTCCAAGGCATAGACCAACTTGGCCCCGTTTTGTAGAGCCACGTCAGTAAAGCCACCCGTTGAAGCCCCGATATCCAGGCAGATCTTGTCTTTTAAGTCAATGTTCCAGACCTTGACCGCCTTTTCTAATTTGAAGCCGCCCCGGGAAACATACTTGAGCTTGTCTTTCTTAATGAAAAACTCTTCGTCAACCGGAAACTTCTCTCCGGCCTTGTCGATCCGCTGGTGGTTATGGTCCGTTACCAGCCCCGCCATGATGGCTCTTTGGGCCTGAGTTCTGGAGTTGAAAATTCCCTTGGCGGCCAATAATACGTCCGCACGTTCTTTACTTGCCATTACAGTACCTTCTGATACAAATCCAAAAAGCCCAGCAAAACTTCTGCCTTTTCCCCGGCCAGGTCAGCCTTGCCCTTTTCAATCAGCTGCTTGAGTTCATTTCTGGTTGCCTCTGCTCCCAGCATGGTCAAGCTGTTGTTCTTGCCCACTTCCTGGTCCTTGTGGGTTGCCTTGCCCGCTTCTTCCTGGCTTTCAACGATGTCTACCAGGTCGTCATAGAGCTGGTAAGAGCGGCCAAAGTGCTTGGCAAAGGCCAGGTACTTTTGGGCCTGCTGGTCAGGGCAAGCAGCTAATGCCGTGGCCATCTGAACGCTGGCCAAAATCAAGCAGCCGGTCTTCAACCATTCCATGTGGTCAATAACTTCTTCACTGCTGTCTTCATTGTTGGTGGTGTCGATGTCCAGATATTGGCCAGCCACCATCCCCTTTGGACCCACAGCTTCAGTAATGATCTCGACCAGCTTCCAGTTGTGTTCAGCCTGGGCAATCCACTGGATGCCTAAGGGCTGGAGTGCATCCCCGGCCAAAATTGCTTCTGCTTCTCCCCATTTCTTGTGGCTGGTCAATTCTCCGCGCCGGTAGTCATCATTGTCCATGGCCGGCAGGTCGTCGTGAATCAAGGAATAAGTATGGATCAGTTCGATCCCGCAGGCTGCCTGGACTTCTTTTTCGGTGACCTCAATGCCCAAGGCATCTAAAGTTGCTAAAAAGAGCAAAGGCCGCAGGCGCTTGCCCCCAGCCATGACTGAATAAGCCATGATTTCGGCAAAACGGGGATCATCGCTTTCCTTTGGCAGTTGCCCTTCTAGAAAATCATTGATGATTGGCGTGTACTTAGCTTGAAATTCTTTAAAAGTTGTCATGGCTTTATTCCTTTGGTGCTGAGGCATCGGTTGGATCAAGTTCCTTCTCGCTGCCATCAGACTCGATCAACTTGGCCACGGTGTTTTCCGCCTTGGTCAATTCCTGCTTCAATTCCCGGCTCAGCTTGACCCCGGTCTGGAACTGGGCCAATGATTCTTCCAGTGACAACTGGCCATTTTCCAGCTGGCCAACGATTTCCTGCAGCTCCTTGAGCTGGCTTTCAAAATTGTTCTTCTCAGTCATTTTTTTCTTCCTTAATCTCTTCAATCCGGCCAATGGCCTGGCCGTCCTTTAAGTGCAGGCGAACCTGGTCGCCTGGAGCCAATTGCTGAACTGACTTGACCACGTTGCCGCTCGCGTCAGTCGTGTAGCTGTAGCCCCGGGCCAGGGTCTTCAAAGGGCTATAGTCGTCCAGCTGCTGGACGGCCTGGCGGCAGGCAGCCTGCTTTTGTTCCAGAATCCGCTTGATCCCCATTTCCAGACTCTTGGCCAGGTAGCTGTTTTCCTGCTTAAGCTGCTTGATTCTCCGGTCTGGGGCCTGGTGCTGGAGGCGCTGGATCAAAAAGCTGAGCTTTTGCCCCTGGTCTTTGACAATTACTTCCATCATCCGGTTCAGCTGCTGGGACAATTGGTCGACCTGCTGCATCTTCTGCTCATAGAGGCGCTGGGGCTCTTTCATGATAAAAGAATTCTCCAGCTGGGCCAGGGCCTGGGCCCGGACCTGGATCACGGCCCGGATGTCGGTCAAAAGCCGGGTCTGCAGCTGGCCAATTTCAGCCAGGACTCGGGTCAGGTCCGGCGTCGCCATTTCAGCGGCTGCCGTTGGCGTAGCCGCCCGGCAGTCAGCTGCCAGGTCACAGAGGGTGGTATCTGTTTCGTGACCAACTGATGAAATCACCGGCATCTTCATAGCATAAACCTGGCGGACAACTTCTTCTTCATTAAAAGGCCACAGGTCTTCTAATGACCCGCCCCCCCGGCCGATAATGAGCACGTCATATTCATCTGCCCGGGCTTGGATCTGCTGCATAGCTGAAACCAAGCTGCCAGCCGCGCTTTCCCCTTGCACCTGGGCCGGGAAAAGGTCAATTTCAGCGTGCGGGAAGCGGCGGTTAGCCGTTACCATGATGTCGTGGATGACCGCCCCGGAGGCTGAAGTCACAACCGCGATCTTATCGGGAAAAAGGGGCAGAGGGCGCTTGTGCTCTTGGGCAAAGAGGCCCTCTTTAGCCAGTTTCTCCTGCAGCTGCCTGAAGCGTTCATACAAGGCACCAAGGCCGGCCGGTTCCATGCTTTTGGCATAAAACTGGTAGCTGCCCTGGGCTTCATAAGTTGACAAGCGGCCGGTCACATAGACCTTCATCCCTTCTTCCGGCTCGAACTTGACCTTGTCAAAGTCTCCGCGGAACATCACCACATTGATTTTAGACTTGTCGTCTTTTAAAGAAAAGTACTGGTGACCACCTCTCCGGAAGCGGAAATTCGACAATTCCCCTTGGAGAAAAATTTGCCGCAGGTAGGGATCCCGGTCAAATTTCTGTTTAACATACCAATTTAATTCACTGACAGTCAGGTACTTTTCATCTGTCCCCTTAATCGAGTCCATGCTGTCTCCTCGTCAATTTAATGACTTCTTCCATTAAAAACTCTACCGTCAAAGGGCCAACCCCGCCGGGCACAGGCGTGATCCAGCTGGCCTTTTCTTTAACGGGGGCAAAATCAACATCACCGACCAGGTTGCCGTCCACCCGGTTGATGCCTACATCAATCACGACCGCCCCTTCTTTAACCATGTCCGCCTTGATCATTTCCGCCTTACCGACCGCGCAGACCAGGATGTCGGCCCGCTTGGTCAAGTCAGCCAAGTTCCGGCTGCGGGAGTGCAGGATTGAGACAGAAGCGTTTCTTTCCAGCATCAAGGCGGCCAGGGGCTTGCCAACAATGTTTGACCGGCCGACGATCACGGCGTTCTTGCCAGTCAAGTCAATTTGGTAGTGGTCCAAAAGGGCAATGATGCCGGCAGCCGTAGCTGGTTCGACAAAGTGCTTGCCCTGCCAGAGGCGGCCGATATTGGCCGGAGTCAGGCAGTCAACGTCCTTCTCCGGATCGATCCTTTCAATGACCCGGTCAGCATTGATCTGCGGGGGAACCGGTAACTGGACCATCAAGCTGGAAACTTCCGGGTCCGCGTTCAAGCTGTCGATCAACTTTAAGACATCCTCTTCGCTTTCATCAGCAGGCAATTGATAGACCACCTGCTTGATGCCCAGCTTCTCAGCCTTCCGCTTCTTGGAGGCGACATAGACCTTGCTGGCCGGATCATCTCCAATATTGATGACGCAGAGCTTGGGACTGACTCCTTGTTCTTTTAAGGAAGCCACTTCACTGCCTAACTTTTCTCCTAATTCCCGGGCCAGCTTTTTCCCGTCCAAAATTTCTCCCAAAACTGCCTCCTTAAGAAAAAAAGCCGGCGAAACGCCGGCTTAAAGATTATTCTTGCACAAAGTTTGCCAATATGCCATTGATGAAGGCCTTTGACTTCGGATCATCAAACTCGTCACACAAGTTCAAAGCCTCATTGATGGCTGACCGGTCTTCAATAACCGGGCTGTACAGCATTTCATACAAGGCTACTTCCAAAATCGCCAAGCTGGTCTTGCTCAGCCGCTCCAAGCGCCAGCCTTGCTTCAAGTTGGCGGAAAGCTTGTCACGCAGTTCAGCCTGCTTGTCGATCACGCCGCTGACCAGTTCCTGGCTGTAGGACGGCAAGGTGTCCAAGTCCAAAGCGGACTTGACATTGTTTTCCAATTCACTGGCCGTCAAGCTGGGATCCTGGTTGTATAGATAAATGGCTTGCAGTGCAATTCTTCGACTATCGTGTTGATTCATTACTTATCTTCTTCTTGATCGGGGAATAATGGTTGATCAGCATCTTCAAAGTTCTTTTCATCTTCAGGGAAGACGAGACCAACGACATGAACATCAATGGACTTCAAATTCATATCCGTCATCTGAGTCAGCTGCTGCTTCAGAGCTTCTTGAATCTTGCCCGCAACAGCTGGCACGTTGACGCCGTACTTGAGATATACGTAAACGTCAGCCGTCAGTTCGCCATCTTCATCAACTGAGACGGCAACTCCCTTGCCCCGATCCTCGCGGCCAAAGACACGGCTCAAGCCTGACTTCAAGCCACCGCGCATCCCGGCAACACCGTCGACCTTCTGAGCTGAAATGCCCAGAATGACTTCAAGTACCTGCAGGTCGATCTTGATTTGATCGCCCTCATCATTGCCGCTTAAAACGATTGTTGAATTATCAGCCATTTTTCCACCTCGAAAATTACTACTTAGAACGTGATACGTATGAACCGTCACTAGTATTGATCGTCAGCACGTCACCAACATTGATAAAGAATGGCACAGTGACAACCAAACCGGTTTCCATCGTAGCTGGCTTACCACCACCTGATGAGGTATCGCCGCGGATGCCTGGTTCGGTTTCAACGACTTCCAGGTCAACCGTGTTTGGCAGGTCCAGACCCAAGGTTTCACCATTGTGGGAAATAATGTTCACAATCATGTTTTCCTTCAGGTACTTGGCTTCCTGGTCGATCTGAGCGTTCGGCACTTCCAATTGCTCGTAAGTTGCCGTGTCCATGAAGACATAGCTTGAACCGTCGTTGTAAAGGTATTGCATTTGCCGGGTTTGAATGTCAGCCGTTTCAACCTTGGCAGTTGAACGGAAAGTGTATTCTTGAACGGCGCCAGTCCGCAAGCTCTTCAGCTTTGAACGAACGAAGGCACTGCCCTTACCTGGCTTAACGTGCTGGAATTCAACGATACGCCACAGGTCGTTGTTGTATTCGATCGTGAGGCCGTTCTTGAATTCGTTAACAGAAATCATTGTCATCTGGTAAATCCCCCATTTCTACATCTTAAATTGTACCAATAAACAATAAATTTTACCATAAAAATAATCTTACAGGTGAATGAGTTCGTCCTTTGGCAAAGTGGACAAAACTTCCGGAGTGTCGCCATTAACCAGAATGTCATCTTCAATCCGGACTCCGCCTTGCGGCAGGTAGATGCCTGGTTCAACCGTGTGCACGATCCCGTTTTCCAGGGTCGTCTGGCTGAACAAAAATTCCGGCTGGCACATTTCGTGGATTTCCAGGCCGATCCCGTGGCCAATCCCATGGCCGAAGTATTGCCCGTAGCCGGCGTCATTGATGTAGCCCCTGGCTGCCTGGTCAACGTCCTTACCAGTTGCCCCGGCAACAGCGGCAGCAATTCCCCGCTTTTGAGCTTCCAAGACGATCTTGTAGATCTTTTCCAGTTCGTCTTCCACCCTGCCCAAAGCGTAAGTTCTAGTGATGTCGGCGGTGTAGCCGTTATATGAAGCAGCCGCGTCAATTACGACCAGTTCGTGCTCTTGCATCAAGCGGTCGCTGGCCACCCCGTGGGCCCAGGAAGAACGGGGACCAGAAGCGATAATTGAGTCATAACCCGGGCCGTCGCCGCCGTAGAGCTTGAAGAGGTAGTCGAGCTTGGCGCCCACGTCTCTTTCCTTGGCACCTGGCTTAAGCATTGGCAGAACTTCTTCAAAGGCTCTTTCTGAGATTTCAACAGCCTTTTTAAGAGTGGCCAGTTCCAGGTCATCCTTGACATTGCGGACCCGTTCAACGATTTCAGCGGCCATCACCAGGTCAACATCTGGCAGCTGGGATTTGATCGCGTCATATTCATAAGCAGAAACAAATTCTGCTTCAACTAAGAGTTTCTTGACCCCCAGCTTCTTGACTTCTGCCGCGATTTCGGCTGCTTCGTGGCCATGCTTCATGACTACCTTCAGTTCACCCACTACCTGGGCTTCGATTTGCGGGGCAAAGCGGGAGTCTGACAGAAGTACCCGGTCGCCGTTTTTAGTAATGATCAGCTGAGCTTCTTCACCGGTAAAATTGGTCAAGTAGCGGTAGTTTGCCCGGTTGAAAACTAGCAAAGCATCCGCGTTTTTGTCCTTGATCAAGTCAGCAGTTTCCTTGATCCGTCTGGTCAGCAGACTTAACAATTCATTGTTCTTGCTCATAAGCACCATCCTTTTCTGCAGCTTTTAAGCTTTTATTCATGATGCTTTTATTATACAAAAGATCAAGGACTTAAACATGCTTTCCCTAGAAAAAGGGCAAGAAAAAAGCAGGCAGCTGGGCTGTCTGCTCCTTTGCCGGCTTGATTATTCAGCGTCTTCTACTGGCAAAACAGAAACTTGCTTCTTGTACTTGCCAAGACGTTCGAACTTAACAACACCGTTAGTCAGCGCGAACAAAGTGTCGTCGCCACCACGGCCAACGTTCTTGCCTGGGTGGATCTTAGTACCACGTTGACGGTAGATGATTGAGCCAGCGTGTACTTCTTGACCGTCGGCACGCTTTGCGCCCAAACGACGACCAGCTGAGTTACGACCGTTGGCAGTTGAACCACCACCCTTGTGGTGGGCGAGTAACTTTGCGTTTGAAAGAATGTTCATCATCATAGTGTTCACCTCTTACTAAGCTTCGATGCTCTTAACAGTAACCTTGGTGTAAGGTTGACGGTGACCGTACTTAGAATGTGAGTGCTTCTTTGGCTTGTACTTGAAAGTTACAACCTTCTTTTCCTTGCCTTGCTTGTCAACACTAGCAACTACCTTAGCACCTTCAACTAATGGAGTACCAACCTTAACGTCGTCACCATTAGCTACCAGGATAACTTGGTCAAAAACAACTTCTTCGCCAGCTTGTACGTCAAGCTTTTCAACGAAGATACTTTCGCCTTCGGCAACCTTGTATTGCTTGCCACCGGTCTTAATAACTGCGTACATTAGTACACCTCCGTATAAAATTACTTAGACTCGCCATCAAAGGTGCTGCCCAAAGCAGGCTTGTCAACCTTATCTGCGCGGTTGCAGAATCGAGGTATCACTCAAATTGCAACTCTGTTAGTATAGCACGCTTTACCCGCCTGGCTCAAGTCTTTTGCCAGGCAAATTCCTGTTTTTGCCGGATTTTTTGCGTTAAACTCAAAGGAGACAATTTGAAGGAAGAAATCGAGGGAAAAATATGCCAAAATTCTATGGATACAAGCGCTGCTCCACTTCCCGCAAGGCCCAGAAGTGGTTTGACGACAAGGGAATCAGCTATGACTTCCAGGACCTGGTAGAGACTCCGCCGGAGAAAGACCAGCTCTTATCCTGGCTGACCAAATACCAGGACCGCGGCCTGCGCTATTTTTTCAATACCAGCGGCCAGCACTACCGGCAAATGGGCTTGAAAGACAAGTTGCCGGACATGACTCTGGAAGAAGCCGCTGATCTCTTGTCTAAAGATGGCAAGCTGATCAAGCGTCCCCTGGTCGTTGATGACCAGCACTTAACATGCGGCTTTAAAGAAGAGGTCTACGAGCAGACCTGGAAATAAGCAAAAACAAGTTCCGGCTTCTGGAACTTTTTTTTTGCTTTTATTCCCCCAAGGCCTGGGCCAGGTCGGCAATCAAGTCGTCCGCGTTTTCCAGGCCCACTGAGAGCCGCAAAAGCCGCGGAGTAATCCCCAGCCTAAGGCGCTGGTCTTCCTCAACGTCGTCATGGGTCTGGTAGTAAGGAATGGTCAAAAGGCTTTCCGCCCCGCCCAGGCTTTCCGCGAAAGTAATCAGCTTGACTCCCTTGAGAACCCGGTCGACTTCCTCGTCACTGTCCAAATAAAAGGAGATCATCCCCGCCTTGCCTGGATAGAGGACTTTTTCCACGTGCGGTGCCTGCTCCAGGAAAGAAACAATCTTTTTCGCGCTGGCCGTGTGCTGCTGCATTCTTAAAGGAAGAGTCTTCAAGCTTCTGGTCAAAAGCCAGCTGTCAAAAGCCGACATGGTATCGCCAACCGTGATCGTGTATTGGAAGTAAAAGTCAGCCAAAACCGGATCCTTGACCACCACGATCCCACCTAAAATGTCGTTGTGCCCGCCCAGGTACTTGGTGGCTGAGTGAATGACCACATCTGCCCCTTGGGTCAGCGGCTTTTGGTAATATGGCGTGTAAAAAGTATTGTCAACGGCCACCAGGATATCCGGCTTGTAGTCATGAACGGCATCAGCCACGGCCTGGATGTCCACGCTCTTCATCATCGGGTTGGACGGGGTTTCCAGCCAAACCAGCTTGGTCTTTGGCGTCAAAAGCTCCTCCAAATTTTCCAAAGCTTTCCCGTTCCAGAGCTTGAACTTGATCTGGAAGTGGTCTTCCAAGTGGCGAAAGTAGCGGAAGTCTCCCCCGTAAAGGTCATCTAAGCTGACCACTTCATCCCCGGTCTTCAAAACGCTCAAGACCAGCTGGACAGCTGCCATCCCGCTGGCTACAGCGAAGCCTTGATAGCCTTCTTCCAGTTTGGCCAAGGTCTCTTCCACGGTTTTCCGGTTGGGGGTTTCCACCCGGGAATAAGTAAAGCCCTGCAAGCGGTCAAAGTTGACCGCCTGGTCCAAGTCTGGGTGCCGGTAACATGCCGACAAGTAAAGGGGTTGGGCAACCGGATTAGCACCATCCTTGATGCTGCCAGCTTCCGCCACGATGGTCTCAAAAGACCGATTATCTTTTTCTGTCATCTTTTTCTCCATTTCCTCAAATCCATTATCTTTTAGCTTTGGCTAGGGCCTGGTCAATGTCGGCGATCAGGTCAGCCACGTCCTCAATGCCCACAGCAAAGCGGATAAGGCCTGGCTTGATGCCGGCGGCCAGCTGCTCTTCTTCTGACAATTCAGCATGGCTCATCTTGCTTGGCAGTTCGACCAGGCTTTCAACCGCCCCCAAACTCACTGCCAGACTGAATAGGTTCAGACTGTTGACAAAAACAACCGGGTCATAAATTTCCTTGTCTAGTTCACAGGAGAAGACCCCGCCAGCCCCTTTGGCCTCTTTGCGCAGGTCATCATAACCAGCTAAGTCCGGGTCGCCTGGATAGTAGATCTTGGCGATTCCGGCCTGCTTTTTCAAAAATCCAATAATCGCCAGGACATTTTCCATCTGCCGGTCTAAGCGCAGAGACAGGGTCTTGATTCCCCGGGCCAGCTCATTGGAATCTTCTGGCGATAAAATCCCCCCAATGGCATTTTGCACGAAATAGACCCGGTCAGCCAGCTCTTCACCCTTGGCAATGACGGCCCCGGCACTGACATCAGAGTGGCCGGCCAGGTACTTGGTCGCACTGTGAACGACCAGGTCTGCCCCATATTCAAGCGGCCGCAAAAGATATGGGCTGAGGAAGGTGTTGTCGGTAATAGCCAAGATGCCGTGCTCATGGGCCAATTGGGCAATCCCGGAAACCGGCGTCACCTGCAAGAGCGGGTTAGTCACCGGCTCAAAGTAGACTGCCTTGGTATTCGGCTGGATGGCTTTTTCTACTGCCGCCAAATCCCGGGTGTCAACTGCCGTGAATTCCAAGCCCCGGTCTTTGAAGTACTGGTAGACGATCCGGAAGGTGCCCCCATAGATCTGGTCACCGATCACGATATGGTCCCCTGCTTCAAAAATCGCCAAAGCCGCGTGAATCGCCGCCATCCCGCTGGCAAAAGCAAAGGCCCGGTCGCCGCCCTCCAGGCTGGCCAGCTGCTCTTCAACGGCATTTCTGGTCGGGTTGCCTGACCGGGAATAGTCATACTTTACTTCCGCCCCGATCTTTGGGTAGGCAAAAGTGGTCGCCTTGTAAACCGGCACGGCAACTGCCCCTGTTTGATTGTCGTCTTGCCGGGGCTGGTGAACCAGCCGGGTGTTAAATCCCGCCATCTTTTTCCTCCTATTTATATTAAATTCAATCTCATTATCAGCGTTTTTCAATCTAAACTTAATTACACTCGATAGAACCGGCTTTTCCTAGAAACGAAAATTGAAGAAAAAATAACCTCCGAAATCTCTTTCCCAATTTCGAAGGTTATTATTTTTAACCGCCAAGGTAGGCCTTTTGCACGGCCGGGTCGCTAAGCAGGTCTTGCCCGCTGCCGGACATCTTGACTTCACCTGAAGCCAAAACGTAGCCCCGGTTGGCAATGCTGAGGGCCTGCCGGGCGTTTTGTTCAATCAAGAGAACAGTCATGCCTTCCTTGTTGATGCTATTAATAATGTCAAAAATTTCCTGGATGTAGATTGGCGCCAAACCCATTGATGGTTCATCCAGCAAGAGCAGCTTCGGCCGGGCCATCAAGGCCCGGGCCATGGCCAGCATCTGCTGTTCCCCGCCGGAAAGAGTGGCGGCGTCTTGCTTTTGCCGTTCCTTCAAGATCGGGAAGCGCTTGAACATGGCCTCCATGTCCTTTTCCACCCCATCCTTGTCCTTTCTGAGGTAAGCCCCCAGCTGCAAATTTTCCTTAACCGTCATCCCGGCAAAAATTCGCCGCCCTTCCGGTACCTGGGAGACCCCGGCAGCCACGATCTTAGGCGCGGTCAGCTTAGTCAGGGACTGGCCCAGAAAGACGATCTCGCCATTAGCCGGCTTTAAGAGACCGGAGATAGCCTTCAAAATTGTCGACTTGCCGGCCCCGTTAGCCCCAATCAAGGTAACGATTTCTCCTTCTTTAATGTCAAAGCTGACATCGCGGACCGCCTTGATTGCCCCGTAATTGACTGAGAGCTGGTCGACTTTCAAAATTTCTTTAGACATCTGCTCCACCTCCGAGGTAAGCGTTGATAACGGCTTCGTCATTTTGGATTTCACTTGGCGTCCCCTTAGCCAGCAGCTTGCCTTCGGCTAAAACATAGATTCTTTCCGCCAGGTTCATGACCAGGGACATGTCGTGTTCAATCAAGAGAACAGCAATCCCGTATTCAGTCTGCAGGCGTTTGATCAATCTGGTCAAATCAGCCGTTTCTTCCGGGTTCATCCCCGCGGCTGGTTCATCCAGGCAGATGATCTTGGGGTCAGTAGCCAGGGCCCGGACGATTTCCACCCGCCGTTGGGTCCCGTATGGAAGGCTGCCGGCCGGGAAGTACATAACGTCTTCTAGGTCAAAGTCCTTTAATAGTTCCTTGGCCCGCTCTTCCATGGCGTCTTCCGTCCTATAGTAAGCTGGAAGCCGGAGAACCGCTGTCAAGAAGTTTTCCTTGTAATGGTTGGTCAAGGCGATCAAGACATTTTCCAAAACGGACAACTGGCTGAAGAGGCGGATGTTCTGGAAGGTTCTGGAAATCCCCATCTGGGCCACTTTGTAGGCCTTGGTGTTCTTCTTGACTTCCTGGCCACCGATCTTGACCGTCCCAGTCGTGGCTGGTGCCACCCCGGTCAGGCAGTTGAAGAAGGTGGTCTTCCCGGCCCCGTTAGGACCGATCAAGGCAACCAGTTCTTTTTCGCCCACGTGCAGAGAAACATCGTCGACCGCGGTCAAACCGCCAAAGACTTTGGTGATGTGGTCCGCGTTTAAAGCATCTGTCATTTCAGTTCCTCCTCACTACTTGCTTTCTTTTCCGGCTTCTTTCATGTCGCCGTCTTGCTTTTTAGTCAACAGGCGCTTGAAAGAGAATTCCCATTTACCAAACAGACCGCCTGGCTTGAAGATCATGATGATGATCAAAGCTACCGCGTAGAAGACCATCCGCAAAACGCCCAGGCTTTGCAGGGCCGCGTCCAAAACGCCCAAGAGGGTGGTGGCCACGAAGGTCCCGGTAATGCTACCCAAGCCGCCAAGAACCACGAAAATCAAAATGTTGATTGATTCCATGATCCCGAAGCTGGATGGCACGATCGTCTGCAGGTAAGAAGCGTACAGGGAACCGGCGATAGCTGCCGTTGCCGCCCCTAAAACAAAGGCTGACAACTTCCACTTGGTCGTGTTAACCCCCATGGCTTCAGCCGCAATTTCGTTTTCCCGGATGGAGATAACCGCCCGGCCGTCCCGGCTGTGAATAAAGTTGGCGGTCACGATCGTGGTGAGGCAAACAAAGATGTAAACCACATCCCAGGTTGCAAACTGAGGAATGTTGAACAAACCAGCTGCCCCGTTGGTGATCTTCATGTTGTTGATCACGATTCTGATGATTTCCGCTGCCCCCATCGTCGCGATGGCGAAGTAGTCGCCGTGCAGGCGCAGAGTCGGAATACCAACCAGCAAGGCAACGATAATTGCCAGAACTACCCCGACCAGAACTGACAGGTAAAAGCCGCCTGCTGAGTTCATTGTCTGGGTCATGATCCCGGTGGCGTAAGCCCCCAGGGCCATGAAGCCTGCGTGGCCCAATGAGAATTGACCAGAAAAGCCGATGACCAGGTTCAGCCCGACCGCCAGAATGATGTTGATCCCAATCGTTACCAGCATGTTTTCCAAGAAGGTATTGATCACGCCGGTCAGCATCAAGGTGTTGATCAAGTAAAATCCTGCCACCATGAGGATCAGCCAGCAAAGATTATATTTCCAGTTTTTCTTCATCTGACTTCTTCCTCCTAAACCTTTTCAACTTGCTTCTTGCCAAACAGACCGCCTGGCAGGACAAGCAGGATAACAATCAAAACGATGTAGACGGCCGCGTCTCTGAAGGCTGAGAAGCCCATAGCCTGGACGGCCGTTTCCAGAAGACCAATCAAGAAGCCGCCGACAGCTGCCCCTGGGATGGACCCGATCCCGCCGAGCACGGCGGCAACAAAGGCCTTGATCCCTGGCGTCATCCCCATCAACGGGTCGATTGAGTTGTAGTACAAGCCGATCAGAACGCCGGCCGCCCCCGCCAGGGCACTGCCCAGGGCAAAAGTAATTGAAACCGTGTGGTTGATGTTGATCCCCATCAAGCTGGCTGCGTCGTAGTCAGTTGAAACTGACCGCATGGCCCGACCAGTCTTGGTGTAGTTGATAATGTACATCAAGCCCAGCATCAAGATCAAAGTAGTGACCAGGATGATCAGCTGGATGTTGGAAATCGTCACCCCGCCCAGGTCAAAGGTCTTCCGCTTGATAACCTGCGGGAAATTCCGCGTGTCTGAAGTTACCAGGTAGGACATCCCGTTTTCAAGGAAGAAGGAAACACCGATGGCTGTAATCAAGGCTGCCACCCGGGGTGCGTTTCTCAAGGGCCGGTAGGCAACTGCTTCAATAATCACGCCGGCCAAGCCACAGACAATCATAGCCGTGATCAAGGCGGTGATAAAGCCAAAGTGCAGGTAGTTGATCGTGTAGTAACCCCAGTAAGCACCTAGCATGTAGACATCCCCGTGGGCGAAGTTAAGCAGCTTTGAGATCCCGTAAACAATCATGTATCCCAAAGCCAGCAAAGCATAAATGCTGCCGAGGGAGAGCCCATTTATCAATTGCTGGAAAAATGTTTGCAAGTTTAAAACCTCCTTGACTTGCCTGTGGCATTACCGGCTAAAATATTAAATCAAAAAATTAATTACTTAACCGTGTAAGCCTTTGATACCTTACCGTCAGTCATTTGTTCAACAACGACTGACTTTTGCGGGTTGTGCTTGGAGTCCATGGTGATGTTCCCAGTTACGCCCTTGAAGTTCTTCAGGTTTGCCAGACCCTTTTGGATAGCGCTTGAAGATACTTCGCCTTCGTTCTTGGCTGCGTCGACAATCATGTAAACTGAGTCGTATGCCAGGGAGCTGAAGGTTGCTGGTTCTTCACCGTACTTAGCCTTGTAAGCCTTCAGGAACTTGACAACTTCTGGTTCCTTGGACTTGGTTGAGAAGTGGGTAGTGTAGTAAACGTTGGTTGCGTTCTTGTTGCCAGCGATTTGAGCAAGCTTTGGTGAGCCCATCCCGTCACCACCAACGACTGGAACGTTTAAGCCCATTTCGCGGGCCTGCTTGAGGACCAGACCGATTTCAGTGTAGTAACCTGGCAGGTAGATTGCTTCTGGCTTCTTGCCCTTGATGGTAGTCAGGGTTGAGTTGAAGTCCTTGTCACCTGCCTGGAAGTATTGGGTAGTAACGACCTTACCGCCAAGCTTGGTAAATTCCTTAGTGAAGGACTTAGTCAGACCAGTACCGTAGTCAGTTGAGTTGTCAGCCATGATAGCCACGCTCTTCTTCTTTAAAGTGTTGTACATGAAGTCTGCAGCCTTCTTACCCTGGAACGGGTCGATAAAGCAGGCACGGAAAGCGTACTTTTGGGTCTGGCCACTCTTGGTTTGAGTGAATTCAGCAGCAGTTGCTGAAGGACCAACCATTGGCACGCCAGCCTTGGTCAGGTTGGCAATTGAAGCAGTTGCGTAAGCCGTAGCTGCTGGCCCAACTTGAGCAACGATCTTGTCGCTGTTAGCAAGCTGAGCTGCTACAGAAGCAGCAGTTGAAGTGGATGACTTGTTGTCGCTGACATACAGCTTAACCTTATAAGTCTTGCCGCCGATCTTGACGCCCTTCTTGTTGATTTCTTGAGCTGCTAAAGCAACACCCTTCTTTTCTTGTTGGCCGTAGCTGGCAACTGCACCAGAAAGTTCCAGGTTAACCCCGATTCTGATCGTATTGTCGCTGGACTTGTTGCCGGCAGTTGAGCTGGTCTTGGCGGTTGCACAGCCAGTCAGGGCTGCGGCGGACATCATAGTTGCGGCGACTACGCCGAAAGCTTTCTTAAATTTCATGACGATTTCCCCATTTCAATCAAATATATTAGACTTCAAATTCTTAATTAACACTTAAACTTAAATTAAAAAGTCTTCACTCATCCAGTGAGTGAAGACTCTTAATCCGGGTCATTGAGCTCACTCACAAATGCAGACGAAGAAGAGCTCAGGCAGAGCTCTACATAATTTGCAAGAGAGTAATGACGGCAGCTGAGAACAGCATGGCATTATTCATTTGTTTACACATTTGAGATTTCATAATTCTCAGCTCCTTTTAATCTTAAGTTGCTTTTATTTTATTTAACTTTCTCCTTAATGTCAAGTCTGTTTATCATTTTTGTTTAATTTTTCTTTTAAGCAAAAGAAAAAGGAGCCAATGGCTCCTTTTTTCAGCTCTAAAAGCGTTTGCCAGTTGCCCGGTAGCCGATATCGCGCCGGTAGAATGTCTGCGGGATATCCAGCTTGGCCAGGTAGGCATAAACGTGTTCTTGGGCTTCTTTTAAGTTAGCTGCCTCAGCCCGGACCATCAAGATCCGGCCGCCGCTGCCGGCCAAATCATCAGCCGGTCCGGTTACATTCGCGTAGTCAACGAAAATGCCGTCTTCAGCTGGCAATTGGCCCAGTTTTTGCCCCTTGAGCGGCTTCTTTGGATAGCCTTCAGCGGCCAAAATGACGCCGAGGACTGCCTCATCCTTTTCTTCAACGGCTGGCATTTCCTCATCATTTACGCAAGCATCAACCAGTTCCGCAAAGTCGCTCTTCAAGCGCGGCAAAACAACTTCCGTTTCCGGGTCACCCAGGCGGACATTGTATTCGATCATTTTCGGTCCCTGCTTAGTCATCATGAGGCCCAGGTACAAAACGCCGTGGTAGTCATAGCCGCCAGCGAGAAGCCCCTTGGCCGTTGGCTCAACCAACTGGTCAACGATTTCCTGGTATTCAGCCTGGCTCAATTGCGAAACCGGGCTGTATGACCCCATCCCACCGGTGTTCGGCCCCTTGTCGCCGTCATAGGCCCGCTTGTGATCCTGAGCCAGAGGCAGGAGGCGGTACTCACCGCCCTGCATGACGGCAAAGACGGAGTATTCCGGGCCAGTCAGGAATTCTTCAAGAACTACCTGCTTTTGTCCCTTGGCAAACATTTCCGTCAAAGTACTTTCCGCCGTTTCCTGATCTTCAGCGATGACCACGCCTTTCCCGCCGGCCAGACCGTCTTCTTTCAAAACGACTGGCAGGCCAAAGTCTGGCAAGGCGCTAATGGCAGTTTCTGCATTCTGGAAGGTTTCATAACGCGGGTGTGGCACCTGGTATTTTTCCATGAACTGCAAGGCGTAGTCCTTGGACCCTTCCAATTGAGCTGCTCTAGCATTTGGCCCGAAGATCTTCAAGTCAAAAGCGTGGAAGTAGTCAACAATCCCGGCTACCAAGGCATCTTCCGGACCCACAAAGGTCCAGGCAATGTCTTCCTTAATAGCAAAGTCCTTCAAGGCCTTGAAATCATCTTCCGGAATACCGGTGGCTTTAACGCCGATTTCGGCCATGCCGGAGTTGCCCGGCGCGCAGAAGACTTCAGCAACATGCGGGCTCTTCTTCAAAGTGCGGGAAACGGCGAATTCCCGGCCGCCAGACCCGACTACTAAAATTTTCAGCTTGTCTTTCATTTTTATCAGCCCTTTTAGTGTCTAAAGTGACGAACGCCAGTGAAGACCATGGCAATGCCGTACTTATTGGCCATGTCAATGGATTCTTGGTCACGAACAGACCCGCCTGGCTGCACGATTGCCTTGATGCCATGCTTGCCGGCATATTCAACGCAGTCGCTGAATGGGAAGAAGGCATCGCTGGCAATAACTGCCCGGTCGTCCAGGGCTTCTGCCGCGTGGTCGATGGCAATCTTTTCAGAGTCGATCCGGTTTGGCTGGCCGGCCCCAACGCCCAGGGTCCGTTCATTGTTAGCGACAACGATAGCGTTGGACTTGGTGTGCTTGACCGCCTTCCAGGCAAAGAGGAGAGTTTCCAGCTGCTCTTGGGTTGGCTTGGCTTCAGTTACGCATTCCCAGTCAGCAAAGTCTTCATCCAGAACGTCCTGGTCTTGCACCAGCAAACCGCCCATGACGGAAACAGTTTCCTTGCGGGTTGCTTCGTCCTTCTTGCTGAAGTCCAGCTTAAGGATCCGGAGGTTCTTCTTCTTGGTCTTCAAGGCTGCCAAAGCATCTTCATCGTAGTCTGGCGCGATGATGATTTCCAGGAAAATCTTGTGCATCTTTTCAGCGGTTGCCAGGTCAACCTTCCGGTTCAAGGCGATTACCCCGCCAAAAATTGATACCGGGTCAGCAGCGTAAGCCCGGTCCCAGGCTTCTTCCAAAGTATCCCCTTGGCCGATCCCGCATGGGTTCATGTGCTTCATGGCCACGACAGTTGGCTTACTGAATTCGCGGACGCATCTCAAGGCTTCGTCAGCATCCTTGATATTGTTGTAGGACAGCTGCTTGCCGTTTAATTGTTCAGCCTGCAAAACTGAGAATGCCTTTGGCAGGGCGTCTTCGTAGAGCCAGGCCTTTTGGTGGCTGTTTTCTCCGTAGCGCATGGCTTCCTTTAAGTCGTAAGTCAAAGTCAGCTTTTCTGGAGCAGTTTCGCCGGCCTTTTCAGTTAGGTATTGGGAAATCAAGGCATCGTATGAAGCAGTCAGGCGGAAGGCCTTAGCCGCTAAGCGGGCCCGGGTTTCCAGGCTGGTAGAACCGTCTTTTTCAATTTCAGCCAAAACCTGGTCGTAGTCAGCCTGGTCAACCACGATAGTTACGTCGCGGTAGTTCTTGGAAGCTGACCGCACCATGCTTGGGCCGCCGATGTCAATGTTTTCGATGGCTTCTGCCAGAGTTACGTCAGGCTTTTCAATAGTCTGCTTGAATGGGTAGAGGTTAACGCAAACCAGGTCGATTGGCGTAATCTTGTGTTCCTTCAAGGTTGCCATGTGTTCCGGCAATTCCCGCCGGGCCAGGAGGCCGCCATGGATGTAGGGGTTTAAGGTCTTGACCCGGCCGTCAAGAATTTCCGGAAAGCCAGTCACATCTTCAACTGAAATAGTTGGGATGCCGGCTTCATCCAAAACGCGCTTGGTACCGCCAGTTGACACGATTTCATAATCATTGGCCACCAGGCCCTTGACGAAAGGAACCAAGTTGGTCTTGTCTGAAACACTTACAAGTGCACGCTTCATTTATTTGTTCTCCTCTTCAAATTTCAGCAAAGCTTTTCTCAAGGCTTCCGGATACAGGTGGTGTTCACATTCGTGAATTCTTGCTTCCAGAGTATCAACCGTGTCGTCGTCATAGATCGGCACGTGCTTTTGGGCAATGGCCGGACCAGAGTCCAGGCCAGAGTCGATATAGTGAACCGTTACCCCGGTTTCAGCCGGGTGGTCGGCAAAGGCCCGTTCAATTGAGTGCAGGCCTGGGTAAGCCGGCAAATAAGCCGGGTGAAGGTTGACGATTCTGCCTTCATATTCACTCAAAATCGTTGGCCCGATCACCCGCATGTAGCCAGCCAGGGCAATAAAGTCGATTTGGTAGTCTTTTAAGACCTGAAGGATCTTTTCTTCGTACTTTTGCTTGCCGCCGCAGGACTTGACCGTAAAAGTCACTACCGGTGTGTGGAATTTTTCTGCCCGCTTGATCACCGGAGCGTCAGGGTGATCACAAAAAAGCAGAGCAAGGTCGCCGGACAGGTCGCCCTTTTGAAAATGTTCGGCCAGAACTTCATAGTTAGTTCCGTTGCCGGATGCAAAAATTGCTACTTTCATTATTCTACCTATTTGATAATGATCTTCTCGCCGTCAGTTCTCTCACTCAAGCGGCCAACTTCAAAGACCTTTTCGCCACTTGCCAAAAGCAGCTGCTTGGCTTCTTCCTTCTTGTCAGCCGGTACCGCCAGGATCATCCCCAGACCCATGTTGAAAGTCTGCCAGCAATCATCATCTGACAAATTGCCGACTTGCTTGAGGTAGTTGAAGATGTCCGGGACTTCCCAGCTGCCAGCGCTAATTTCTGCCCGCAAGCCGTCATTGAACATCCGCGGCACGTTTTCAATGAGGCCGCCCCCGGTGATGTGAGCCACGCCGTGAACCAGACCCTGCTTGATCAAAGGCAAAACGGACTTAATGTAGATTCTGGTTGGAGCCAGGAGGCTTTCGCCCACGCTCTTGCCCTTCAGTTCAGCTGGCTTGTCAGTCAGCTTGACATCATGGTCCTTAAAGAGGATCTTACGGACCAAGGAAAAGCCATTGGAGTGGACCCCACTTGAAGCCAGGCCCAAGAGAACGTCACCAGCTTGCGGAGTGTCAACTGACAAAAGGCGGTCTTTTTCCGCCACCCCAACTGTAAAGCCGGCCAGGTCGTATTCGTCTGAGGCGTACATGTCAGGCATTTCCGCGGTTTCCCCGCCGATCAAGCTGGCCCCGGCCTGCTTGCAGCCTTCAGCCACGCCTTGGACAACTGAAGCCAGGAGGGCTGGATCGTTGTGCCCGCAGGCAATGTAGTCCAGGAAAAAGAGCGGTTCAGCCCCTTGAGCCAGGACGTCGTTAACGCACATGGCCACCACATCGATCCCAACGGTGTCATTCTTGTCCATCTTTTGGGCGATCATCAGCTTGGTGCCGACCCCGTCAGTCCCGGAAACCAGGACCGGGTGGTCATAGCCCAGAGAATCAAGGTCAAACAGGCCGCCAAAGCCGCCAATATTGCCCACGTAGCCTGGCCGCTTGGTTGAGGCTACCGCCCCCTTGATCCGGCGCACCAGTTCATAGCCGGCATTAACGTCAACGCCTGCATCCTTATAGCGATTCACGATCATTCACCTCTGTTTTGCTTCTTTAAAATTTCTTCAACCGGTTCCACATTCAGCGGTTCCTTGATTTGTTCTTCGTAGTCGTACAAAGGAGTCGGATACTTGCCGTCAAAGTAAGCAACCGTAAGGCCCCCGTTTGGCGCATCACCGACGTCTGGCATGTCGACTGCCTTGATCAGGCTTGGAATGCTCAAAAAGCCCAGGCTGTCGGCCCCGATCAGCTTACACATGTCGCTGACACTGTACTTGGCTGCTATCAAGTCTTTTCTTTCAGAAATATCAATCCCGTAGAAGTGCGGGTATTTGAAAGGCGGAGAAGCAATCCGCATGTGGACGGACTTGGCCCCTGCTTCTTTCAGCATCTGCACGATCTGCCGGGAAGTCGTCCCGCGTACGATTGAATCGTCAACGACCACGATATTTTTGCCGCTGACCACCCCGCGGACAGGAGCCAACTTCATTTTAACCCCCTGCTCACGCAGAGCCTGGGTCGGCTGGATAAAGGTCCGGGCAATATATTGGTTCTTGATCAAGCCCATTTCATAAGGCAGGCCGGCTGCTTCAGCATAACCAGTCGCGGCTGACAGTGAAGAGTTTGGCACCCCGATGACCATGTCCGCTTCTTCTGGAGCTGGCTGTTCCTTAGCCAGCAGTATCCCCATCCGCTTTCTGGCGGTGTGGATGTTAACCCCGTGGATAATGGAGTCTGGCCGGGCAAAGTAGATGTATTCCATTGAGCAGACGGCCAGCTGGGTTTCAGTCGTGTAGTGGTCAATCTTGATCCCGTCTTTGTTGATGATGATAAGTTCACCTGGCTGCACATCCCGGACCAGCTTGGCGTGTACCGCGTCAAGGGCACAGGATTCACTGGCTACGACATAGCTGCCGTTGTCCATTTGCCCTAAAACCAGGGGCCGGAAGCCGTTAGGGTCAAGGGCAGCATAGAGGGTGTCATTGGTCATCAAGAGGAAGGCAAAGCCCCCTTTGACCTCGTTCAAGCTGGCCTTCAAGGCTTCGATAAAAGGCATACGGACCTTGCGGCGGATCAAGTGAATCAAGACTTCCGTGTCAGAGCTTGACTGAAAGACTGACCCGGAATCTTCCAGGTGCTTTTTCAGCGTCTTGGCATTGGTCAAGTTCCCGTTGTGGCAAAGGGCGATTTCTCCGTCCTGGAAGTGGAAGAGGAAGGGCTGGACATTGGCCAGGGAGTCTGAACCGGCAGTACCGTAGCGGACGTGGCCGATAGCCATGTTCCCTTTTAAAAAGTCCAGGTCAGCCGGGTTAGAAAAGACTTCTGCCAAGAGCCCCCGGTCACGGAACTGGCGGAGCTTCCGGCCATCGCTAGCCACGATCCCAGCCCCCTGCTGGCCCCGGTGCTGGAGGGCATGGAGACCAAAGTAGGTCACGTTGGCCGCGTCAGGGACATTGTAGATCCCGAAAACGCCGCATTCTTCATTTAATCCTTTGATTTCATAAGGCATGGCAGGGCTTCCTCCCAAATTTGCTTCAATTCCGCTACCGGCAAGTCAGCGGCTTGGTCCTGCAAAGTCAGCTTCAAGCTGTCACCAGCAGTTTGGCCGATCTTGACCGCGTCGCCGGCCAATGCTGCCGCAAATTCAGCTGAGTATTCGCTTGGCACGCTGACAAGGAAGCGGCCTGGAGTTTCGCTGAAGAGTTCGGCACTGGTCAAGTCGCAGGCAACTTCTGCCCCGATCCCGTGGCCAAAGCTGCTTTCAGCCAGACTGACAGCCAGTCCGCCTTCGCTTAAATCGTGGGCGCTGGCCACGTGGCCGGCTTCCATTTGGGCTAAGAGGCGCTTCTGGTAGTCCTTAATGTGGTCTAAATCCAAATCGTTCAAGGACCCGGAGATTTCCCCGGTCAGCATCTTTTGTAGTTCTGAGCCGGCGTAGTCTGCCCCGGTTTGGCCGACCAAGTAAAGGTCGTCGCCTGCTTCTTGGAAGCTGTCTCTGACCAGGTGGTCCAGGTTCTTGACTAGACCAACCATGCCGACCATTGGGGTTGGGTAAATGGACTTGTCGTCAGTTTCGTTGTAAAGGGAAACGTTACCGGAAACAACTGGGGTTTCCAAGACTTCACAGGCCTTGGCGATCCCCATGACTGAGTGGTGGAGTTCCCAGAAGACTTCTGGTTCATTCGGGTTACCGAAGTTCAAGCAGTCAGTGATGGCCAGAGGTTCTGCCCCGCTGGCGATGATGTTGCCAGCTGCTTCAACAACGGCCCGCTTGCCCCCGATTTCCGGGTCCAGGTAGATGAAACGGCCGTTGCCGTCAGTGGTCATGGCAATCCCCTTGTGGGTGCCGCGAACCCGCAAAACGCCGCTGTCTTCACCAGGCCCGACAACCGTACTGGTTCTGACCATGGAGTCGTAGGTCTGGGTGAACATTTCCTTAGAGGCGATGGTTGGCTGGGCCAGCATCCGCTTGTAGGTCTTTGCCAAATCAGCAATCTTAGGTTCCCAGGCCGGCTTAGCTGCGTCATCGATCATATGCTGCGGCTGCTTTTCTTCGCTTGGTTCTTCCAAGACGTCTTCAGTCAGGCTTGTTACCGGGATGTCACAGACAACTTCGCCGTGGTGGCGCAAAACGTAGTTGTGGCCGCTGGTAATCCGGCCGATAACAACGGCGTCAAGGTCGTAGAAGTCAAAAATCTTCTTGACGTCTTCTTCGTGGCCCTTCTTAACGCAGAGCAACATTCTTTCCTGGGATTCACTCAGCATGATTTCGTAGGCTGACATCCCGCTTTCTCTTTGCGGTACCAGGTCCAGGTTCAGTTCCATGCCAGACTTGCCTTCTGAAGCCATTTCTGAACTTGAGGAAACGATCCCGGCTGCCCCCATGTCCTGGATGCCGACCAGCCAGTCAGCGTGCTTTTGGGTCAATTCCAGGCAGGCTTCAAGCAGCAGCTTTTCCATGAAGGGGTCACCAACTTGGACAGCTGAGCGTTGGCTTTCGTGTTCTGAGTCAAAGGAATGAGAGGCAAAGGTTGCCCCGTGGATCCCGTCACGGCCAGTCTTGGCCCCGACGTACATTACGGCGTTACCTTCACCTTGGGCCAGGCCCTTTTGCATGTCCTTGACGTCCAAAAGGCCGACACTCATGGCGTTCATGACTGGGTTACCCTTGTAGATGTCGTCAAAAGTGAGTTCACCGCCAACAGTTGGGATCCCCATGCAGTTGCCGTAGCCGCCGATGCCGGCGACAGTTTCGTTTAAAAGCCAGCGGGTGTGGGCGTCATCTAATTCACCAAAGTGCAGAGAGTCCAAAGTAGCAACTGGCCGGGCCCCCATGCTGAAGACATCACGCAGGATCCCGCCGACACCAGTAGCTGCCCCTTGGTAAGGTTCAACAGCAGTTGGGTGGTTGTGGCTTTCAGCCTTGAAAACAACAGCTTGGCCGTCACCGATGTCAACAACCCCTGCCCCTTCACCAGGCCCTTGCAAAATGCGGGGACCCTTGGTTGGGAAGAGACGGAGAACCGGCTTAGACTTCTTGTATGAGCAGTGTTCGCTCCACATGGCTGAGAAAAGGCCCGTTTCAGTGTAGTTTGGCAAGCGGTGCAAAAGCTTGTCACAGATGTAGTCATATTCTTCTTCAGACAAGCTCCAATCGAGATAAGGCTTCTTTTCTTTGATTTCTTCTGGAGTCATTTCCTGCATCATTACGCTTTTACCTCCGCGTGGTCCAAAATTGACTTAAACAGGCGCAAGCCGTCGGTGTTGCCCAAGAGGGCTTCTACTGCCCGTTCCGGGTGAGGCATCATCCCTAAGACATTGCCTCTTTCGTTGGTGATCCCGGCAATATTGTTCAAAGAGCCGTTCGGGTTTTCCTTTGAGTAGCGGAAAACGACCTGGCCATTGTCTTCGATCCTCTGCAAGGTTTCCGGGTCGGCGTAGAAGGAGCCGTCAGCGTGCGCGATCGGCAGGTTGATCTTCTCGCCATTTTGGTATTCAGAAGTAAAAATGGTGTCGTTGTTGGCTACTTCCAGTTCAACCGTCTTGCAGACAAACTTCAAAGAGTCATTTCTCTTCAAAGCGCCTGGCAAAAGGCCAGCTTCCGTCAAGATCTGGAAACCGTTGCAGGTCCCGAAGACCGGCTTGCCGGCCTTGGCCATTTCGACAATGGCCGGCATGATATTGGTAAAGCGGGCAATAGCGCCGGCTCTCAAGTAGTCCCCGTATGAGAAGCCACCTGGCAGCATGACAGCGTCAAAGCCGTCCAGGCTGCTTTCCTTGGAAGGAACGTAGGCCACGTCAGCTCCGCAGACCGTGTGCAGGGCTTCGTAGAGGTCGATGTCGCAGTTGGAGCCCGGGAATTGGATTACCGCAAACCTCATTATTTTTCCTCCAAGATCTTGTAGCTGTAGCTTTCCATGTTGAAGTTGACCAGCAGCTCTTCAGAAATTTCCTTGACAGTTTCGGCTACAGGCTTGTCGCCTTCTTCAATAGTTACATCAAAGAACTTGCCAACCTTGACGCCCTTGACTTCATCGTGGCCCAAAGAGTGAATTGAGTTGGTGATGGCTTCACCTTGCGGGTCGAAAACTGATTGCTTGTAAGTAACGTAAATCCGTACGGTAGTCATTTGCTTAATCCTCCTTGGCCAAAGCATCCTTCAAGCGGGCCAAAACTCTTTCGTAAACATCGATTAGGTTGCCGATTTGCCGGCGGTAAACGTCCTTGTCCATGTGGTCCTTAGTTTCCATGTCCCACAGACGGCAGTTGTCCGGTGAGAATTCGTCAGCCAGGACAACTTCACCGTTTGGCAGGGTCCCGAATTCAACCTTGAAGTCAACCAGCAGCATGCCAGCGTCGGCAAAGAGCTTGGTCAAAAGCTGGTTGACCTGGCGGGAGATTTCCCAGATCTGTTCATGTTCTTCATGAGTCAGCAAGTGGAAGGCAATGGCGTCTGATTCATTCATCAGTGGGTCGTGCAGGGCGTCGCTCTTCATGAAGAGTTCTTCAACTGGAGTGTCCAACTTCTCGCCTTCTTCTTTCAAGCCATAACGCTTGCAGAATGATCCGGCTGCGATGTTCCGGGTAACGACTTCCAGGTCGATCATCTTGACCTTCTTGACCAATTGTTCGTTTTTAGATAAGCGCTTGATAAAGTGCGTCTTCACCCCATGCTTCATCAAATATTCGAAAACCAGGCTAGAAATTTCCGCGTCAAGTTCACCCTTGTTTTGGAAGACATCGTGCTTCAAACCGTCCAAAGCGGTAGCATCGTCCTTGTAAACAGCGCGGAGCACTTCTGGATCGTCAGTGGTCCACATTTCCTTAGTCTTACCCTGATAAAGCAATTCTGCCATTTTTTACCCTCCGATTAACACGAACTATAATAATGTAAACAGAAATTACTATTCGTAATTTCTTTCTTGAACTAAGGATAACAACTTAAAAAAGTTTGGTCAAGAGATTATCGAACATTTATTAGCTGCCGTTCATCTTACAATCGCTTATAGACTTATTATTTTTGGGAGAAAACTTTATCAAGTGAAAATAATAAGATAAAAGCCGAACAAAAAAGCGGCTCATTTTATGAGTCGCTTTTAATTATCCAGATTTATCTATCCTTTTTATATTGGTAATTGCATTGAAAATTATTACCTTTTTACACTCATTCCAAACCCAGGCGCTTGTAAATGTCGTCGACGTGGCGCAGGTGCCAGTGGTAGTCGAAGGCATCATCAAGATCAGCCTTAGTCAGTTGCTTTTGAATGGTTGGGTCTGCTTCCAGCAGAGGCCGGAATGGAACTTGTTCAGCCCAGCACTTGGCCGTGTATGGCTGGATCAAGTCGTAGGCAGCTTCCCGGCTCATGCCGCTTTCAACCAGCTTGAGCAGAACACGGCCAGAGTAAATCAAGCCCAAAGTCTTGTCCATGTTCTTCTTCATGGTTTCCGGGAAGACGTCCAAGTTGGCCAGGATCTTGCCCATCCGGTTGAGCATGTAGTCAAGACCAATGGTGCTGTCTGGCAGGATTACCCGTTCAGCACCTGAGTGGGAGATGTCTCTTTCGTGCCACAGGGTTACGTCTTCGTAGGCAGTTACGACATTGCCGCGGAGAACTCTGGCCATCCCGCAGATATTTTCTGAACCGATCGGGTTACGCTTGTGCGGCATGGCGGAAGAACCCTTTTGCCCCTTAGCGAAGTGTTCTTCAACTTCGTGGATTTCAGTTCTTTGCAAAGAGCGGATTTCCGTAGCAATGTTTTCCAAAGAAGTTGCAACCAGGGCGATGGCGGCAATGTATTCAGCGTGCAGGTCACGTGGCAGGACCTGGGTTGAAATTTCCTGAGCGCGTAAGCCCAGCTTCTTGCAGACATATGCTTCAACTTCCGGGTCAACTTCAGCGAAAGTCCCGACGGCACCGGAAATCTTGCCGGCTTCCACCCCGCGGGCAGCATGTTCAAAGCGTTCCTGGTTCCGCTTCATTTCTGAGTACCAGCGGGCGAATTTCAAGCCGAAAGTAGTTGGTTCAGCGTGAATGCCGTGGGTGCGGCCCATGCAGACCGTGTCCTTGAATTCAAGGGCCCGCTTGGCCAGGATGTCGATGAAGTCCTGGATGTCCTTGCGGAGGATGTCGTTAGCCTGCTTCAATTGGTAGCCCTGGGCAGTGTCAACCACGTCAGTACTGGTCAAGCCGTAGTGCACCCACTTCTTTTCCGGCCCCAATGATTCAGAAACGGTCCGGGTGAAGGCAATAACGTCGTGGTGAGTCACGGCTTCAATTTCGTTGATGCGGTCAACGCTGAACTTGGCGTTCTGCTTGATCTTTTCCACGTCTTCTGCCGGAATGTGGCCAAGCTTGGACCAGGCTTCGTCAGCAGCGATTTCTACTGCCAGCCAGCATTCATACTTCTTTTCATCAGTCCAAATGGCACCCATTTCTGGTCGGGTATAGCGTTCAATCATTTATTTTCCACCTTTAAAAAATCAACAATAATCTGCTTTTTAATTATACATCCCAAACTTTAGTCTCGGCAATCTCGGCTAAAGTCTTGTCGACATCATCAGTCAAGATCGTCACGTGCCCCATCTTCCGGTCTCTGCGGACTTCGCCCTTGCCATAGTCATGGAAGGACCACTGCGGCTTTTCAGCAATCAACTTTTCAGTCCCGGCAACGTGCTGGCCTAAAACATTGACCATGACGACCGGGCTGAGCAGCTTGATTTTTGGTAAAGGCCAGTTGCAGATGGCCCGGTTGTGGACGGCAAACTGTGAGAAGTTGCAGGCTTCGATTGAGTAGTGGCCGGAATTGTGGGGCCGGGGAGCCAGTTCGTTGATGACAATTTTGTCGTCTTTAGTAACGAACATTTCTACGCCTAAGATCCCCTTAAGGTCAATAGCTTCAGCGATCTTAACGGCAGCCTCCTGGGCCTTTTGGGCCAAGTCCGGGGAAATCCGGGCCGGGACGATGCTTTCATGCAGAATTTCGCCTTGGTTGATGTTTTCGCTGACCGGGAAGACCGTGACTTGGCCATCACAGTTGCGGCCAACCATGACGGAGGCTTCCATGCGGAAGTCTACGAATTTTTCCAAAATGCAGTCACCGCAGGCTAAGACGTCAGCAGTCTTGTCTAAGTCGGCAGCTGCTTTTAAAACGACCTGGCCCTTGCCGTCATATCCGCCTTCACAGGTCTTTAAAACTGCTGGCAGGCCCAAGTCACTGACGGCTTCTTCCAAGTCAGCCCGGTTCTTGACCGCTCTGAACTTGGCCACTTCACAGCCGGTACTTTGGATAAAAGTCTTTTCCCGGATCCGGTTGTTGGTCGTATAAAGGAGCTTAGTCCCTTGCGGAATAAAGACCTGGTCCTTGACGCTTTCCAGAGCATCCAGATCTACGTTTTCAAATTCGTAGGTCAAGACATCGCTTCTAGCAGCCAGTTCATGGATGGCGACGATATCACTGTATTCAGCCACGATCTGGTCATCTGCGGCCTGTCCGGCCGGGCAAGCCGGAGTTGGGTCCAGGATGATGACCTTCATTCCGCTGGCCTTGGCATCAAAAGCCAGCATTTGTCCTAATTGCCCCCCGCCAATGATGCCGATAGTTTGGCCGGGCTTGATTTTAATAGACAAGGTCTGCACTGCTTTCTTTGGCTTGGTCGTGCATTGCCTTGCGGTAGTCCACGATCTTTTGCTGGAGTTCTTTGTCTTCGATGCCTAAGATCTGCATGGCTAAAAGAGCCGCGTTCTTGGCGCCAGCCGGGCCGATGGCGGTCGTCGCTACAGGGATGCCGGCCGGCATTTGCACGATGGAAAGAAGGGAGTCCATCCCGCCTAAAGCACTGGTCTTGGCCGGGCAGCCAATTACCGGCAAGGGAGTGTTGGCGGCGATCATGCCTGGCAGGTGGGCAGCCCCGCCAGCGCCGGCAATGATCACCTTAGTGCCGTTTTCCGCTGCCTTTTGGGCAAAAGCGAACATTTCTTCCGGCATTCTGTGCGCTGAAATAACCTGCTTGTCGTAGTCAACCCCGAACTTGTCGAGCAGCTTGCAAGCTTCCTGCATATAGCCCCAGTCTGACTTGGAGCCCATTACAACACTAATTCTACTAGTCACGATTATTCCTCCTGTCTGCTTTCCCTTAGGATAACAGAAAACGGGACTTTTTAAAAGAGAAAGATGAACTATTGTCCGTGAACGCGGTTAGATCATTCGTTTTTAATTAAAAAGTCGTAAGAAAAAGACCACCATGCGGTGGTCTAAAACTTATTCGTCGTTATTATTATCTGCCCGCCAGTAATGCTGGCCATAAGGGTCCCGCCCCAAGCGGCCGGTGTCAACTAAGTAGCGGCGCAAAATCGCGTAGTCATCATAGACTGCCGCCAAGATTTCATTGACTTCCTTTTCAGTATAGTCCCGGCCATATTCAAAGCGGTCGACTAGCGCGTCAAACAAGGCTTCTTTCGCCTTTTGCTTGCGGGGAATAACCTGCAGGCGGTCATCCTTGAAAAATCCTGTAATATCCATTTAAATTTCCTCAACTTCCAATTTTTTACTCTGCATGCCAAAAATTGCCAGCAAAAAGATCAGCAAACCCAAAGTGGCCAGACTTACCCAGGCAAAGCCGATACCATAGTGGTCTGACAAAAAGCCGTTAATTGCCAAAATCGCGACTTCCGCGCCCGCATCCAAGGCATTGGCAACTGACATAATAGTCGCCCGGCGGTTCTCTGTTTGAATCGTCGTTTGCAAAACAATCCCGCCCAGCATGTTTTCCAAACTGCCAAACATGGTATGGAGCATGAACAAGCTCAAAGACCCATAATACCATTTTTTCAGACCAACCACGCCGAGCAAAGTAGCAGCCATCATAACCGTGCTGACAACAATCAAGCGGGTCTGGCCCCTATTAGACAAAGGCTTTTTAGACACATAGCGGTTATAAAGAGAAATCGCCAGCATCCCGGACAGACTCATCAAGACAGAAATCGTCCCGGAATTGACGGTCTTCCCCCTTTGAAAGTACATCTGCCACTGGTCAAGCGGGCCGGATGAAATAATTGCCACGGGAAGCAGAAGCAAGATCCAGGCAAAAGTTTTCTGTTCTTGCTTGACCGTGTATTTTACATCGTTGACCAAGTTCAGCTTCGGCATCCCTTCTTCCGCCTCAGCCAGGTTTTGGCTGTCATATTTCAAGAGCGGGATGATGGTCAAACTGGTCGCGAGCAAAAAGGTTGCCCCGATAAACAATGGCAGGTCCAGGCGGATATTGCCTAAAATATTAGCCCCAACGAAGGTGGCGGCCATGGTCAAGGGCGTGCCGATAATACTGTAGCCAGAGAAAATCGCGCTAAGCTGATCTTTTTCACCATGCTCAACGGCCTTGTTGGCAATCCAGGAAGTCATGGTGCCCGATTGCAGGGAATCCCCCAGCGCGGTCAATACCCCGCTGACTGTCATCCATAATAAATTCATGGGACTGAGTGCCAAAATTATCAAACCTAAGGCTCTAACGATCCCGCTGGCCATGATGGTTTTTAAATAGCCAAATTTGTCAGCAATGTAGCCGGATGGTATTTCGGCAAAAAAAGTGACCAGCCAGAAAATCTCCAAAAAAAGATTGATCAAGCTGTAGCTGTAGCCATTATGACGCATAAACAGGTAGATTGTTCCGCTCCATAGCGAGGTCCCCACCGTATACAAGATGCTGATGTAGTAAAAAATATACTTGTATTTCTTCATTGCTCCCCCAATTTTCTATCTTCTCCAAAATTCGCTCTTGCCGCGACTAAGTATACCTCCTTAATTTACCATCTTTCTAAAAAAATTCCATCTTTTTCTTCATATTTTATTAACAATAAACTGCTTTTTATCCTTAATCAGTATAGAATAAGCTTTCAATTATTATTTTTAGCTTAAAAATGCACCAGGCAGTTATCCGCCTAGTGCATTTCAGTAAGACTATTTATTTTTAAGAGCCTGCTCTTTAAGCTATTTCGCCATATTCGAGTCAAAAACTTCTGCCCGCTTGTTCATCGCGATATAGATCTTTGACTTGTAAGAAGCCAGGCCTTCTACTTCCCGCTTGGCATTGAAGTGGTAGTAGTTGACCAGGTTGCCCTTGGCATCGATCTTAAACAGGTAATCGTTAAAGGCGATGTAGTAGCACTTGTGGGCAACATTATAAGTAAAGCCCTGTACCTGGCTGGAGTTGGAAATCAAGTCACCGTCAGTAGCAGCTGCTTCTTTAACCTTGAAGCTGTTGCCCGTCCGGGTTATCTTCCAAATTTCAAAGCGGTGCTTGGACTTGCTGTGGAACAAGGCCAGCATGGTATTGTCGTCAATCACGTCCGCGTTTAAGAAGTAGCGGTTGTTTTCCCGCTTGCCGTTGCTGACGGCAAAAGTCCAGATCCGCTTGACCTGCATGTCCTTCTTGTCAATCTGCAAAAGCTCGTTTGACCGCAATTTCTTGGTATGGTTCCAGTTGGCCAATTCGTAGATATAGCGGGAAGTTGACCCGACAGACTGACCATGGCCCAGCTTGATATACGGACTGATCTTGATGCTCTTGACGTAATTCTTCCAAAGCTGGAAATTCAAAGTCTTAGTCGGAATATACTGCAAGGCATACTTTGGCACTTGGTTCAATTGGTAAAGGACCATGTGCCCCCTGGCTCCGTCCATAGATGATTCAGGCCCACCATAAAAGTTGGTCGTGACCATATCCTGGCCATACACGTCCAAACCCTGGACATTGCCCCGGACATTGGTTTCCTGGCTTCCTTCCAGCAGGCTAAAAGAATTTGGCTCATAAAACTTAGTAGTCAATTTAGCCGTCTTCTTGCCATGCTTGTCAGTCCCGACGTAAGTGTGCGGGGTAAACTGGGCATTGTAGTTGCCTCTAAAAGCTAATTCATGCGGGAACCAGGTCTTGCCAACATTGCCGCCCTTGCCCAGCTTGGCATCAGCCTTGGAAATCCCTTCATTGGCATCGCTTCTGACCGTCACCGTGACCTTCCCGCTGGCCTTGCCGTAGCGGTAAGTCACCACATACCGGCCTGGCGTCTTTTCAGAAATCCGGTCAGCTGACCGCTTCACTGAGTTAACGTCAACCACGCTGCCGTGCTTGTCTGTCACGTAGTTGATGGCATCAGTCGTCACAAAGCCGTTGGTATCCAGCGCATTGTTGACCAAGCTGACGCTCTTAACTAAAGACATCTTGCTTCTGGCAAAAGCCCGCTCGCTGACATAGCCGACTCCCCGGCCGTCAACATAGACATAGTAATAGCGTCTGCCCCGGGCAAGTTTGTAGGATCTGGACTGAACATGGGCCAGCTTGAATTCTTTCGTAGTGGCCAGCTTCTTGCCAAACTTCCAGACCAGCTTGGTCTTTTTCTTCTTCCTCTTGCCGGTCTTGACCTTCACTTTCTTCAAGCTGGAATAGATCCCGTAGTTCTTCTTCCCGTCGATCACCTTGGTCGACAGCTTCTCACTCGCGGCTCTAACTGGCTGACCAGCTTTAAACAAACAGGCAATGGCCATAAATGCGGCTGAAAAGGCCAGCCACTTCTTTAATTTCATTCTTCCTATACCCACAATCATTAGACTCAACTATTTTGTAATATGATCCACTTTCAAAGTTTCCGTTGGATGGTTCAAGTTGACGTAGAGCTCACCCTTGTAGCTGCCCATGCCTTCAAATTCCCGGCCAGTGTCAAACTTGTAATAGTTCAAAAGCTTACCGGCTTCCGTGCCGCCATCTAAGCCTGCCCCGATCTTAAAGAGGTAGTCGTTAAAGGCAATGTAGTAAACGTCATAGGCGCTGTCCCAGACAAAGCCCTGGACTTCAGCGGAATTGCTGATAAGATCGCTGCCGGTTGCCCCAACTTCCTTAGCCTTAAAGCTGTCGCCGCTTCTACTGATCTTCCAGTATTCATAGCGGTGCTTAGAAGCATTGTGGAAGAGAGCAATCAAGGTATTGTCGTCAATCACGTCCGCGTTGAGGAAAATCCGCGGATACTTGGCTGACCCGTTCCAAACCTTGAAGGTCCAGATCTTGTCAATTTCCATGGTAGACTTCTTGACCCGGATCAGTTCCTGGGAGTTGGACCAGTTGTTGGACCGGTTCCAATTGGCCAAAACGTAAGCGTACTTCTTGGTGCTACCGACTGACTGGCCATGGCCCAGCTTCATGTATGGGCTGACCTTGATGTTCTTGATATAGCTCAGCCAGGTGTTGAAGCTCAGCGTCTTGCTTGGAATCAACTGCCAGTTATACTTCTTGACCTTCCGCATATTATAGTAGACCATGTGACCCCGGGCTTCCCGGTTGTCTGCCTGGCCTAAGTCAAGGTTGCTGGTCACCAGGTCATTGTCATAAAAATCAATCCCTTGCACAGCGCTTGATACCTTGGCCTCCAGGTTGCTTGAACCAGGCGCGCTCAAAACTGCCGGATGATAGAAGATGGTTTCAATATCCGCGCCCTTAGCGTTGCCGGACATGTTGGTCGCCCAGTACTTGTGGGAGCTGGAAACCGCGTCTTCTGAAGTAATAGTTGAAAATGAGGACGGGCTGGCCCCGTCGCTTGCTGACCAGGTCTTGATCTCTGGGAGGTCAGTTTTCACCGGCGCTACATCGGCCGAGCTGATCCCTTCTTTGGCATTCCCCCGCACCGTCAGCTTGCTAGTTGCCTTGGCCTTGCCATACTTGAAGGTCAAAACCGCTTTCCCAGCCTTCCGACTGGAAATATAGCCAGTATCACTGATCTTCAATTTAGCGGACTTGCAGCTGATCTCAACTAAATCATTGTCAACCAGACTACCGTGCTTGTCAGTCAGGTAGTTAATCGCGTCTTCAGCGTTAAAGCCGACTGAGTCAGACGGGTTGTTGACCAGGCTGACCTGGGAGACCACATTGGCCTTAGAAAGGGCAAAAGCCTTCTCATTCACGTAACCGACTGGCCGGCCGTTAACGTAGATGTAGTAGTAGCGCTTGCCATCTTTAACCTTGTAAGACTTGGACTGAACGTGAGCGTATCTGAAAGCAGCAGAAGCCGTCAATTTCTTGCCGAACTTCCACTCCTTCTTCTTCACGTTCTTGTAGGCCGTCTTGGTCACCCACTTGTACTTGACCTGCTTGACTGTCTTGTACTTGGTCTTACCCTTCTTACTCTTCTTCTTGACGGCGACCTTCTTCTTGACCGTGTACTTCTTCTTTTCCTTGGTCTTTGTCTTGACCTTCTTAGTTACCTCTTCGAGCTTGAGCGAGGAATAGACCTGGTAGCTCTTGTCACCCATAATCTTGGTCACAAGATCGGTCTTCGTGCTCTTACTGTAGTCTTTGCTGCTTGCTTGCACCTGACTGGCCAGGCCGGCCATCAGGGCCGCGCTGGTCATCATGCCCAAAGCAAAACGTCTCATCAAACTCTTCCCTTCACTTCTAAAAATACAAAACTCATAATTCTAGGGCTATTAACAAAAAGCACCCAGATAATTTACACTTTTATCACGAAATGCCTTTTCATACTTTACCACAGTTTTCGGGCACTATTTCATTTGTAACAGATTTGTTAACTCATTTTAAGAAATATTGTTTTTGCAAAAATCAGTCAAAAGCCAAAGAGAGTTTGTCCCCCTCTAGCTGCAGCTTGGCTGAATACCGCTGCCCGCTCTTTTTAGAAACAAAACCGTCCAGCTTGTCAGTCTTGCCCTTGCTGATCAAGGTCTTCACAATCCGCTTGCCCATATTCTTGCCGGCAAACTTCTTGGGCAAGGTGAAATGGCAGCCGCCCCGGTAATTAGTGCAGCCGTAAAACTTGCCCTTGTCAGTAATTTCCCCTTGCTTGCAGACCGGGCAGGGGCCGATTGCCGCGGCTTTGGCCTGCCGGCTCTGGGCTTCTTCCTGCAAGCCCTGGTCAACCTGGATCTTGCCTGGCACTTCCGTAATCATCTTTGAAATGAATTTCTTGATCTGCCCTAAAAAGTTATCCTGGCTACGCTCTTTAGCCCCGACTTGCTTTAAGGCCTTTTCCCACTGGGCCGTCATCTGCGCGCTGACTAAAAGCGGCTCAGCTTCCGCCGCCTTGCAGAGGATGGTCCCTTCCGGGGTGACCGACAATTTGTTTTGCCGGCTTTGCATGTAGCCCCGCTTCTTCAAAATTTCGATGGTGCTGGCCCGGGTAGCTTCCGTCCCGATCCCTTCAACATCCTTTAAAATAGCCTGGGCCTCTTCATCGTCCAGGGTCTTGCCGGCCGTCTTCATGGCCGTGATCAAGCTCCCTTCCGTAAACTTGGCCGGAGGCTTGGTCTCTTCTTCTTGCTCTTTCAATTTCGCCGTCAGTTCCTGGCCGACTTCCAGGGGCGGCAGCTGGGCATCTTTAACCGGCCCTTCCAGGATCTTCCAGCCCAGGTTCACGCTGACATTGCCGCTGGCTTTAAAAGTCAATTGGCCGACATTAATCAAAGCCGTGGTCTTCTCATAGACATAGGCCTTTAAAAACATCTCCAAAGTTCGCCGCAAGACCAGGTCATAGACCTGCCCTTCCAGCTTGGACATTTTGCTCATTTGTGCCTGGCTGGGCACGGTCTTGGTCATGATGATGGCGTGGTGCTCCTGGACCTTGCTAGAGTCGACATAGCGCTTCTCGGCCTTTAAGGGCTTTATTTGCTCTTTGACTTCTGCAGAATTTGGCAAAAGCCCCTGGTAGCGGTCTAAGTTCTGGGCCAGGTAGGCATACTCATTATCCGTAATATAATTGCAGTCTGTCCGCGGATAGCTTAAAAACTTATTTTCATACAAATTTTGCACGGCCTGCAAAACCTGGTTGGCTGAAGCATGGTAGCGGCGGTTGGCTTCCGTCTGCAGGCTGGACAAAGAGAAGAGGCGGGGGCTGGCCTGGCTCTTTTGCTCCTTGTCCACCTTGGCCACCCGGCCAGTCTGCTTGCCCAGGCTCCCCCCTTTAGCCAGCAAAAACTGCTCCAGTTCTGCCGGGCTTTTGAATTTCATTTCCGGTAGTAAGCGGCCGGTGAATTTCTTTCTTCCCTGCCAAAAATCAACTGTAAGCAGCCAGTACTTCTCTGGTTTAAAATTAGCAATCTCCTGGTCACGCTTATAGACCATATACAAAGTTGGCGTCTGCACCCGGCCGATTGAATAGGTTCCCTTGATCCCCTGCTTTCTTAACAGCAAGGTAAATAAGGGACTGCCGTTCATCCCGACCAGCCAGTCGCTGATCTGCCGGGTCTGGGCTTCCTTATAGCGGTAGTAGTAGTCCCAGCCCGGCCGCAAGTTCTGGAAGCCTTCCCTAATCGCGGCTTTTTCCAGTGAATTGATCCAGAGGCGGAAAAGGCGCTTCTGTTTCAAATCGATCCCCGCCTGCCGCATGATGGACCAGGCGATGTTTTCCCCTTCCCGGTCACTGTCCGTGGCAATCACGATCGTATCTGCCCACTTGAGCAAATTAGCGACAATATTGAACTGCTTCTTCTTGTCCCGGGGAACCAGGTACTTGTACTGGTCGGGAAAAATCGGCAGCTTCTTTAAAGACCAGCGCTTGTAGCTGGCGTCATAGGCTTCCGGCAGGGCCATTTCCACTAAGTGGCCAAAACCATAAGTGATCACCGTGTCTGCCGGCAAGATCGGGTCCGCCACCTTAATCTGCCCCTCCCCCTTCTGGCTCTGGGCGAAAGCTGCCGCGTATGCCCGGGCCTGGCTGGGCTTCTCTGCTAAAATTACCGTCGTCATTACATTTCCTGCCTTGTGTTAAAAATCCCGAGCAAATAAAAAGGCCCCGGCCGAGTGGCCAGGATTGCTCGAACAAACGTTTAATATTTATTCCATTATAGTTTACTTTTTCCAGCTTGGCAAATTTTCTGCGGATATAACAAAAAAATCACCGAGGCAAGCCTCAGTGATTTCTCTGGTTGCAATCATGATTCGGGTGAGATTCGAACTCACGACCCACGGTTTAGAAGACCGTTGCTCTATCCAGCTGAGCTACCGAACCGTTATGCTCCGACGCAACAAATTAAGTATATTAGACCAGGGATAAATTGTCAAACATATTTCGGAAAAAGTTGCTTTTTTTCTTGGTCATTTTTCCTTGACAAAAAGGAAGTGGTTTGCTTGCATTAACTTGAGAACTTGCTTAAAAAACAGCTAAAAAACTGGATAAAGCAAAAAGATACAATATCCCATAGATGTAAAGATATAAAGATGAGGTAAAGCATGAAATACAATCAATATGCCTACGTTGAAACCCGTCCGGAAAAGGCTGCTGAGGAGCTGCTGGCGATCAACTTCCTGCCGGAAAACTACTCTTCTCTTTCCTTTAGTGAGCTCCTGGCCGTCTTGACCGGCAATGTCCTGGCGGAAGCCACTACCCGCCAGGCTAAAGACGCCAAATTGGCAGAATTTGCCGTGGACGACCAAACTGACCTGGCTGCCTTCCTTTTGGACACGCCGACTGCCATCACGGCCAGCCAATTCGCTAACGTTGCCCTGCAGCTTTTAGGCTACCACCCAAACTACGACTACAGCCTGACTGATCCTTTGACTTGCGGGAAAAAGCATGCCCTGCCGGCCTTTAAGGACTTGACCAGCAAGGAAGAATTGATTTTTGCCTTCTACCGCCTGCTCAACACCCGGAGCAAAAACGGGCAGATCCTCTTGGACGTCATGGCCGGCAAGGGCTACTTCACCCAGTTCTGGGGGGAAGGCAAGTTTATGTTCTTCAACGGCAAGTCCCTGCCAGTTTTTGACACAAGCCAGGTCATCCGCGAGGTCGTTTACGTGCAAAGCGACCTGGACACGGACGGCGATGGCAAGGGCGACCTCTTGCCAGTCACGGTCTTCCGGCCAGTTGAAAGCCAGGACCAGCTGAAGGTCCCAGCCCTCTACACGGCTTCACCTTACTTTGGCGGGATCATCGACAATGTCAAGACTAACCACAATGTCGACGAAAATCTGACTGACGCGACCACTTGGACCAATCCCAAGTACGTGGCCAAGCCTTTAGTTAAAAGTCCTGCCCCCAGTGGTCAAGACGTGCCGGCCACTGAACTGGCAACTGGGCAATCTTCTTACGGCTTAAACGAATACCTCCTGGCCCGGGGCTTTGCCTCCGTCTTCTCCGGGGCCATCGGCAACCGGCACGGGGACGGGATCCGGATCACCGGGTCACCGGAAGAAACAATCTCCCAAAAAGAAGTCATTGAATGGCTGACTGGGGACCGGGTAGCCTATACTGACCGGACCCGCCGCTTTGAGACCAAGGCCAGCTGGTGCTCCGGCAATGTCGGCATGACTGGCCGCTCTTACCTGGGGACCTTACAGATTGCTATCGCGACGACCGGGGTCAAGGGCTTGAAGACGGTGGTTTCTGAAGCCGCTATTTCCTCTTGGTATGACTACTACCGGGAACACGGCCTGGTTATCGCGCCGGGCGAATGCCAAGGTGAAGACATGGACAAGCTGGCTGAAGTCTGCCAGTCCAACCTCTGGGACGGGGGCAATTTCACCGCCAAAAAGGCTTATGAAGCAGAACAGGCTGAACTTTTCTCCGGCCAAGACCGGGCAACCGGCCAGTACTCTGATTTCTGGGAGGCCAGAAACTACCGCCACCACGCCGATGGCATTAAGTGCTCCTGGATCTCCGTTCACGGCTTAAATGACTGGAACGTCAAGCCAAAGAACGTCTACAAGATCTGGCAAAAGGTTAAGCAACTGCCAATTGAATCCCACCTCTTCCTCCACCAGGGTCCGCACTACAACATGAACAACCTGGTCTCCATCGACTTCACCGACCTCATGAACCTCTGGTTCGTCCACGAGCTTTTGGAAGTAGAAAACGGGGCTTATGAGCAATGGCCAAAGGTCATGATCCAGGACAACCTGGAAGCTGACAAGTGGCACGCAGAAAGTGACTGGGTAAGCGACCTGGGCCAGGCCAGCCTCTATTCGCCAACGGCTGACGGGGACCTGTCAACGGTTGAAAACGGGTCAGGACAGCTGACCTTCACCGACTTGGGCGGGACAGAATTCAAGAAGGCCGGCATCAGTGAAACTGACTGGGAATACCAGTTTATCAGCGGGGAGGAAAAATGGGCCAAGGCCAGCCTCCGCTTTGAAAGCGAGGAATTCCTCCACCCGACTACCCTGGTCGGCCGGCCGAAGGTCCGGGTCCGGGTAGCGGCAAGCAAGACTGTCGGCCAGCTGTCCGTTGCCCTGGTTGACCTGGGAACCCGGCAGCGGCTGACGGCTACGCCGAAGATTTTTGCCAGAGGAAACCAGCCCTTCGGCTTCCGCTTCGGGGCAGACTCCTTGCAGGAATTCGTTCCGGACAAGGCCACTAAGGCCAAGCTGATTACCAAGGCTCACATGAACCTGCAGAACTACCAGGACATGAAGCAGCCAAGCAAGCTGGAAGCCGGCCAGTTCGTTGACTTGGAATTTGAACTGCAGCCGACCTACTACACCCTGCCAGCTGGCGCTAAATTAGGCCTCATCATCTACTCAACCGACCAGGGGATGACCAAGCGGCCGCTGGAGACCGAAGACTACACGGTCGACTTAGCCGGAACTGCTCTTTTGCTCTACCGGAAATAATGCCTGGGCAAAAAGCAGCAATTTCTGCTAGAATAGCTTTATAGAAAACAAAGCAAAAGGCTGTCGCGGAGCTACCGCTGACAGCCTTTTTGTGTTCTTATGGAAAAATCAAGCAAAGTCATCCTATTGTTCCTGATTTTTCGGAATATATTTTCTTTAAAAAAGTAAAATCCTGCTTGAAAGCAACATTGAACTTCCAAGCAGGATTTTTCACGGCAAATTAGTATTGCCTGTGTTTTTTATAAATCTTTTTAACTTTTTCAAAACCGGTCTCTTCCAGCTCGCAGACCAGCCCTTGCGGCAGGACATAGAGCACCCGGCCTGCCGCCCCGTCGTCGATCAAGTCGTACAGGCGGCCGGCGCTGCGGCTTTCGCCCAAGACAGTATACGGGCTGTTGGCCACGTAGCCGATCTTGCCCAGGGCCCGGGCTTCTACCCGGATGGCTTCCCCGTCATACTTGTTGTCAGGTTCCTTGTACAAGGTTACTTTCATTCTCGGCTTGAAAGCTTCCGTGCCGTAGTAATGGTTGCAGCCAGTTACCGTAAAAAAGATGTCTTCCATACCGCTCGCCCTCATTCGCGCAATTTGTAGTTTTTCTCACTTATTATCATAACGCTTTTTCCCCGCCTGGAAAGACTTTTTCTCCCTAATCCTCCCCTCCTTGCCCAATTGTCCATTTTTCATTAAAATATAATCAGTATAAAAGTTTTCAGCATAAAAATGCTCGGAGGAAAAAATATGAAAATTGCTGTTTTAACCGACAGTTCTGCTTACCTGAGCAAGGAGCAACAAGAGAAGTACCATATCGACGTGGTGCCAATTCCCTTGATTTGGGACGGGAAGACCTACTACGACCTGGTCGACATCAGCTATGAAGAATTTTATGAAAAAATCTCCAACAGCCAGACCCTGCCAACCACTTCCCAGCCCTCTTTAGGCCAGATCATGGAATTCGTTGATCGCTATGTGGAAGAAGGCTACACTGACGTGATCATCCTGCCTTTGTCCAGCGGGATCTCCAGCTCCTACAACAACCTAGTCAATTACGCGGCTGAAGAAGACCGGATCAAGATCCATCCATTTGACTGCCGCACTACCTGTGCCGGCCTGGCTGACTGCGCCATTTTGGCTGCCCGCCTGGTTAATGCTGGAGCCAGCGTCGACCTCATCATGAAGGACCTGGAAGACCTGCGCAAGACGATTGGCGTCCGTTTTTTGGTCGACAACTTGGGCCACCTCAAGCGGACCGGCCGCCTGTCAAACGCGGCCAGCTTTATCGGCACCTTACTCCACATTACACCAATCCTGGCCATGGACGTGCAAAAGACCGGCCACATCTCCGCCATTGCCAAGGAGCGGCAATACAAGCGGGCTTACAAGCATGTGCAAAATGACTTCCGCGAATTGACGGAAAACAAGGACTACCCAATCCAGGCCACGATTTTTGACGCGGATAACCCCGACCGGGGTGACGAATGGATTAAAGATTACCAGGCTGCTTTCCCAAAGGACAAGTTTGACCGGTCCATCATTGGCCCCGTTGTTGGCGTTCACTGCGGGAAAAACACCATCGCCATCATCTGGTGCCGAGACATCGACAGCTACTTTGCCCAAGACGGCCAGCCTCTGCCGGATGTCGAATCTGCTGAAGTCGGCGAAAAGTTTTAAATTAGGCAAAAATAAATCCTGTGCAAATCAGCACAGGATTTATTGTTTATTCGCCCCAAACTTCGTCAGCGACTTCCTTGATGAACTTTAGCTTGTTCCATTCCTCTTCTTCAGTCAAGGTGTTGCCTTCTTCAGTTGACGCAAAGCCGCATTGCGGACTGAGGCAGAGGTTTGCCAAAGGCACATAGCCACTGGCTTCCTTCAAGCGGGCAATCACCGCGTCCTTGTCTTCCAATTGCCCAAACTTGGAAGTTACCAAGCCTAAGACAATCTTAACATTTTCCCGGCCGTTCCAGATCTGCTTGATTGGAGCCAAATCGCCTGATCTGTCTGAGTCGTATTCCAGGAAAAAGCCGTCGTAGTTCAGCTGGGCTAGGTAAGGAGCAACTGGTTCATAGCCACCGGAGAAGAGGAAGGTGGACTTGAAGTTGCCCCGGCAGATGTGGGTCGTTACCGTCAAGTCTTCCGGCAGGCCTTCCAAAGCCGCGTTGATGACCGTTACCGCGCTTTCGGCCAAGTGAACGTACTTGGCGTGTTCTTCTGGATTGTCCTGGCTTTCATTGAGCTTGCTGATCAAAAAGGCCCAGGTGGTGTCGTCGATTTGCAGGTAGCGGCAGCCAAGATCGTAGAAGTGCTTGATGGTTTCGTTGTAAGCCTTGCCCAAGTCAGCCAGGTAATCTTCCCAGCTGGCGTAAAATTCTGGCCAGTTATCAGACCGGTTGTCTCTGAAGAGCATGGTTGGTGAAGGAATAGTCTGCTTGGCTACCGCGTCTCCAGCCGCCTTTTGGGTGAAAAGGAAGTGGTCAAAAAATGGATGGTCCGGGTTGTAGGCTACCTTGCCGCCCAATTCAGCATTGTCAGTCCGGGTCTTGGCCCCATGGAACTTGTAGCTTTGCTGGTAGTCATACTTGGTTACTCCTTTAAGGCCCCACAAGAAGTCCAGGTGCCACCAGCTGCGGCGGAATTCACCATCAGTCACAGCCTTTAGGCCCACTGCCTTTTCCTTTTCGACCAGGTCGCTGATCCACTTGTCTTCTGCCTTGGTCAGTTCTTCCTGGCTGATTTCCCCGGCCTTAAACTTAGCCCGGGCCTCCTTTAATTCCTGCGGCCGCAAGAAGGAGCCAACAATGTCGTAACGGAATGGTGCGGATAATTTAGTCATAAGTAATTCCCCTCTAGCAAAAATTAAAATCAAATAAAATCAAATAAAATCAAGTATCAAAGCAGATACCAAAACAATAGAAAACACTAAGATACGATTGCCGGGCACTAAAAAGGCGCGCCCCCAACTGACCCAGTCAGTCAAGAGACGCGCCCCGCGTGTTACCACTCTTCTTCAGTCTGGCCTTGCAGCCAAACCCTCATAAGCTTCCTAATGAAAGCCCAGCGCTGTATCGGGCGCTTTCCCGCAAACGACTTGCCTAAGCTCACCACTTGTTTATGCTCCAAGACCATCTTCACTGCCTTTGCCCTCGCCGGTTCTCAGCAATCCCGGTTCTCTGTAGAAGGCTGCCAGCAGCTACTCATCTTTTCTCAGCAATCATTAATCTAATTGCCATAATATTAAAACTTTTACCAGGCCCTGTCAATCCTTTTGATCAAAATTAATTTTGACTTTTTCTCAGCTTATGTAACTTGCACAAGTAGCTGACCCCGCTGACCAAAATTACGAGCAAACCAGAAAGCAAGAATATGTAGCCAATCGGCAGAAGATAGAAGTTTTCGTGCAAAATCCCCTGCTTGTCCACGTATTCAACAGAGTTGGCCTTGATCAAAAAGCAGATAAAGCCGATGACCATCAAGCCCCCGCCGATCAGGGCCGACCAGAAGTTGAACTTGGCCCGCTTGGTTGCACTTGCGTCACTGATTAATTTGTCAGTCATTTCAGTTCCTCCTAAAATCAGTTGGTCTAAAGAAAGCTGAAAGGTCCGGCTGATGACAATCAAGGTCTCCAGGTCTGGCAGGTTCTTCTCATTTTCCCAATTGGACACCGCCTGCCGGGTCACATGGATCTTGCCTGCTAATTCTTCCTGGGTCAAACCCTGGTCCCGGCGGAGTTTTTTGATCTGGTCACTAAATTTCATCAGTCGCCCTCTTTCTTTTCAGCTTTCTCCTTCAGCTTAGGGGAATTTCAGTCTTTAAACAAGCAAGCCTTGCTTGCCAGACGATTATTTCCGGGGAAATAGTCGCTTGCCCTGGGGAATTTTCTCACACAAAAGGCAAACCAGGATGATAACCGGGGCCAGGCGGAGGCTGAACAAGAAGACTAGCAACAGGGCCACCAGCTTCGGCTTGCCGACGATCACGCTCACGCTGGCCGCGGTTAAAACAGCCACCAGGAGGTTCTGGGACCAGGGCAAAAGCAAAGCCAGGCCCAGCCCTAAGGCAACTGAGCAGAAGATTGCCGGGAAGATGGTTCCCCCTCTCCAGCCCAAGCCAAAGCCAAAGTTGGTTAAAAGGCACTTGCCAAAGGCCAAGCTGATCAAAAAGACCGGGCCTAGCTTGCCTGCCTGGTCAACCAGGTCCCACATGGTGAAGGCCCCGGACCAGAGCAGGTAGCTGGACAAGAGACCACCGATCCCCAGCAAGAGACCGCCCAGCATCCCCTTAAGCAGGTAATTCGGTATCGTCTCGCCTAATTTTGCTCCGATTTCTTCAAATTTCAAAAAGAATTTGCCAAAGGCCAGCCCCAATGCAAATGCCAAAGGAGTCAGCAAGACCCCCTGCCAGGTCCACTTAACCTCAGCAAAGCCAATCTGGAAAACCTTGGCTTCCGGGAAGGCCTTCAGCCACATGGCAAAGCTGCAAATGCCCAAGCCGGTCCAGATAATGTAGCTGGCCTTTTGCCGCCATTTCTTGGCAAAAACTGCCTTCAAGGGCCCTTCTGCCGGAGTCAGGGGCCGGAAGAGGGCCTTAAACTGCTCTTTAAATGGTGCCTGGGGCAGGTTAGGGTCAGTCAAGTAGGTGGTTAACTGCTGGCCCATGACGCTAGACTGGCGGGCAATAATCCCGGTCATGGAAGCTTCCGGCCCCACGCTGGCCCCGCCGGCCAAAATAACCGTCCCGTTGACCCAGGTCCGCCAGCTGGCTCCCTCTACCTTACCCGTTTTCTGGAATTCAGCCAGGATCTGCTTGATGGTCTTGGGATAGGCCCCGACCTTCAGCTGCAAAAGGCCGATCACCAGGCCGAACAAAAGGCACTGGAGCAACAAGAGACCTGGATGGGTCAAGGTCCGCTTTGACCAGAAAAGGGAAATTAATTCACTGGAAATTGTCAAAAAAATCCCTGCTCCTAAACCAATCAGTAAACTAAATATGCTGGCGTAAACAAAAGCCAGGCTTTTCAACCTTTTCATATGCAATATCCGCTCCAATCCTTAATCTGCATCATTCCATGATAGCAAATTTCCTTAGTAACTTGAAAACTTTTTCTCCCCTCCTCCCTCCCACTTAACTTTTCTTATTCAATCGAAATTGTCTATATCGGTACCCAATAATTTTAGAAAACCTTTATGTGAAAGCGCTTTTGATAAATGCTAGAATGCAAGGTGAAAAAAGAAAAATAATCAGAAAACAGTTAGCAAGTTAATATGAGGTGAATGAGATGTATTATTCAAACGGTAATTACGAAGCATTTACTGACGCTAGAAAACCAAAAGACGCTGACAAGAAGAGCGCTTATGTCATCGGGGGCGGCCTGGCCGGCTTAGCTGCATGCGTCTTCATGATCCGCGACGGCCACATGGATGGCAAGAAGATTCACTTGCTGGAAGAAGAAGCCCTGGCCGGGGGTTCCCTGGACGGGACCAAGCGGCCGGAATACGGCTATATCATCCGGGGCGGCCGGGAAATGGAAAACCACTTTGAATGCCTTTGGGACATGTACCGGTCAATTCCATCTTTGGAAATTCCTGGTGCTTCCTACCTGGACGAGTATGCCTGGCTGGACAAGGATGACCCTAACTCATCCAACTGCCGCCTGATCCACCACAGAGGTGACCGGGTGCCAACTGACGGCCAATACGGCCTGGGCAAGTGCGCCGGGGAAATCGTCAAGCTGGTCATGACCCCGGAAGACAAGCTGGAAGGAGTTTCAATTGAAGATTTCTTCTCTGATGAATTCTTTGAAACCAACTTCTGGGCTTACTGGGCAACCATGTTTGCCTTTGAAAAGTGGCACTCAGTCATTGAAATGCGCCGCTACGCGATGCGTTTCATCCACCACATCGACGGCTTGCCGGACCTGTCAGCCTTGAAGTTCAACAAGTACAACCAGTATGAATCAATGACCAAGCCCCTTTTGGCCTACCTGGAAAGCCATGACGTTGACATCTGCTACAACACCCAAGTAGAAAATGTCGTAGTTGATACCAGTAACGGCGAAAAGGTTGCCAAGAAGCTGATCCTCACCAGAGACGGGGAACACCAGGAAATTGACCTGACCCCGGACGACCTGGTATACGTGACCAACGGGTCAATCGTTGAAAGCTCAACCTACGGCACCCACCACACTCCAGCGCCGATCACCCACAAGCTGGGCGGGTCTTGGCACCTGTGGCAGAACCTGGCTGAACAAGACGAAGCCTTTGGTCACCCGGAAGTCTTCTGCGAAAACATCCCGGAAAGAGCCTGGTTCGTTTCCGCGACCATGACCATGAAGGATGCTACTCTGGAACCATACTTTGAACGCCTGACCAAGCGGGACATCCACCAGCACCGGGTCAACACGGGCGGGATCATCACCGTAAATGACTCCAACTGGATGCTCTCCTTCACCATCCACCGTCAGCCGCACTTCAAGGACCAAAAGGAAAACGAAACCGTTGTCTGGATCTATGCCCTTTACTCAGACACGCCAGGCAACTACATTAAGAAGCGGGTCGTTGACTGCACGGGTGAAGAGATCACTGAAGAGCTACTCTACCACCTGGGTGTGCCAGACGATTTGATCAAGAAGTACGCCGGCGATGACTATGTCAACACTGTTCCGGTTTACATGCCTTACATCACTGCTTACTTCCAAATGCGTAAGAAGGGCGACCGGCCAGCAGTCGTGCCAGCTGGTTCAGTCAACCTGGCCTTTATCGGCAACTTTGCCGAATCTCCGACCAGAGACACTGTCTTCACCACTGAATACTCAGTCCGGACCGCTATGGAAGCTGTCTACACCTTGCTGAACGTTGACCGTGGGGTACCGGAAGTCTTTGACTCAGTCTATGACATCCGGGAGCTTTTGAAGGCAACCTACTACTTAAACGACAAGAAGCAAATCGACCAGATGGACTTGCCGCTGCCGAAGATCGCGGTCAAGGGGGCCATGAAGAAGGTCCAGGGTACTTGGCTTGAAGAATTGCTCAAGGAAGCAAAATTGCTTGAGTAAACAGATAAAAATGAAATATAAAGCCTTGCATGACAGCAAGTAAAAAAGAGAAGCATCCCGCTTCTCTTTTTCTTATGGTCAATTATTCTTTTTCTACCCTTCTTCACCATCGCGCTTTCTCTGCCACTTGGCAATGAGCGGCAAAATTACGCCGAGAGCGATCATGAAGAGAGGTTCAACGATGTTCAGAATCAGCATGTGGGTCCACTTGGCCGTCCCGAATTCAGCATCGATTGGGACAATCCCGAAGGTAGCCCCGGTTAGGGTCACAATCAAGCACCACCAGCCGACAAAGATGGCAAACTTCCGATTCTTAATGTAGACGTAAGCTGACGGGTAATCTTCTTCATGCATCCGCACCTTGATGAAGGCCCAGAAAAGCAGGCCGGTCACATAAGGTGATACGATCCCGTTCAAGTTCAAAAGCTGGTTGAAGATATCGTTAACCGTTGGCAAAGTTGAGCTCAAGAAGAGTAAAACTGAGCAGATGAAGGTGGTCAGCCAGTAGCCGTTGATTGGCAGGCCGTTCTTGTCCACCTTGGTCAATTGCTTTGGCAGGTACTGCTTGGCCGTGTCAGACAGAAAGATCCGGGCTCCGCCGTCCACCAATACCGCCAGCTGGGCCAGCATGTAGAGGGCCTGGGTGATGATAAAGGCGTACAAGAAGAAGTTGCCCATGCCGAACTTTTCCCCCATGGCCTGGAAGGCGTAGTAGGACCCGTTCATCTTGAGGTCATCCGGCAGCTTGTGGGCATTAAAGAAGACACCCAAACTGAAGGAACCAAAGATGGTCAAAAAGCCCGTCATCGCGGCCAGCATGTACATGGCCTTCGGGAAGTCCCGGGGACCATTTTTCATTTCATTGACATAAGGGGCGACGAATTCGCTCCCGTTCATGGCAAAAATCAACAGACCTAGGGACATCATGAACTTCATGTCAAAAGTCGGCAGGAAGTTCTTGAAATGGAAGGGCTGGGTCGCTACTGGCTGTCCCTCGCCCAGGTAGGCAAAGGTCATAATGACAAAAAGAATCGTCATCACAAACATGGCCCCGCCCCCGATAATGGACAGCCATTGCAAGGAGTTGGCAAATTTGTGCTGGAAGAAAATGAAGGCCACGAAGATCAAAGCTGTGAACAAGGCAAAGACCCAATTGGACATTTCCTTATCATCCAGCGCCCGCCCCTTAAAGAGCCAGGCAAAGGAAATGACGGTTGAGTTGGCCACGTCAACCAGGTAAGGCAGAGAAACTACCCAGTAGCACCAGGCAGTAATGTAGCCCATCTTGTCACCGGAAGTATGCCGGATCCAAGAAGACAAGCCACCCCCTTCTTTTGCAAAAACGCTGCCCAGGTGGCCGACCATCATTTCATAAGGAATGACGAACAAGACCAAGAGCAAAACCCAGTCGCTGACCACAGCCAGGCCCTGGTTTTGAAAATTATAGATGATGTCATCGAAACCGATCACGGTCACGAAGTCCATCAAGGCAATTACCGGCCAGGAGATATATTTCCGCTTGCCGGTTTCATCTAAAGAATCCATACTTTTTTATTCTTCCTCCTTACTTCTTAAGCAATAAAGGAAATCATGATTTCCAGCTGCATCAAGGCATTGATGGCGCCAGGCAAACTTTCTTCAGTGACTGTCTGCGCAATCACCGCATGGTCTTCGTCAAAGTCAAAGCCAGCGTCCATGACCATCCCGGCCGCGTACTCGTTCAAGTCCTCGTTTTCTTCCGTAGGATTGTACTTGTACATGAGGTAGCCGTCATCAGTTACCGTATATTTGTCCCCGCTCTTTTCGACCAGGACAAAAGGCTTGCGGCCGTATGCATCAACCAGTTCATTTTCCACTTGGACAACCGTATCTGACCAAGGGTTAAAAAACGTCTGCCCTGCCACCCAATTGATGTAGTCTGCCTTCAATTTCTCGCTTTCCATTATTGCTGCCTTCCTTCCAAAAATTTTAGGCTATCATTCATTATAGCCAATTAGCGGGCAAAAGAAAAACCAGACTGGCGTCTAGCTTAATTTTTGGATTTTAATGATTATCAATTGCCCCGTTCAAGCGCTTGCGCCAAATCAGGTAAACGATCAAGGCCAAAGGTACCACGATCAGCTGGACCAGGTAGAACCAGCGGCCCGGAAGAGCCTTGGCCACTACCCCGGCCAGCATCGGCCCAAAGGCCATGGAGATGTCCAGGCCCAGGTAAAAGGTAGCGCTGCCCAGACCCTGTTCATTGGCCGGTGATAATAGCAGGGCCGTTGACTGCAGGACGGAGTAAATCAAACCATAGCCAATCGCCATCCCGGCCGCCCCCAGGGCCATCATCCAGTTGCTGTTCATGTAGGCCAAAAGGACCAGGTAAATGGCCGTAGCCACCAGGCTCAGCCAGAACCAGACCCCGAAGCGGACCGTGTCAAAGTAGTTCTTGAGGAAGGTCCGGATCAAGAGCAAGACGATGGCGTAGATGAAAAAGTAGCTCCCTACTGCCACTGGCATGTGCATCTTGGCCACGTAAGTCACGATGTCGGCCTGGGTAACAAAATAAGGGATGCCGAAGCAGGTCGTCAAAAGTGCTACTGGCAAAGCGTTGACGGAGATCAGCTTGAACTGCTTCTTTTCTTTTTGCCGGGGACTAGGAACAGCCCGGTTGCCGACGAACTGGATGATGATGATCATGATCAAAGTTGCCGCGGCTGGCAGCATCATGGTTTTCCGGTAGCCAATCACCTTATAAAGGTTGATGGAAATAGCCGGGGCAATGGACATGGCCAAGGCATTCATCAGCCCATACAAGCCCATGGCTGCCCCGACGTGCTGGCGGGGAACCAGGAAGGCGATCCAGGTAGTCATGCAGACGGTGCAGAGGACGAAGCCAGTCCCGTTGATGATTCTGAACAAGAGCAAGAATTCCCCGTTAGGCGAAACAATATAGCCCACGATCCCGATAAGGATCGACACCCCGCCGATAAAAGACAGCTGGTACTTGGAGAACTTGTCAGTCAAGTTGCCGGCGATTGGCCGGAGAAACATGGCCGCGAAGCTCATAATCCCCACGATCACCCCGGCTAAAATGCTGCTGGCCCCCAGGCTTTCAGCATAGCCGTTGATCAATGGGTTGTTGAACATGGTCCCGAACAAAAACAGGAAGGAGGCGGTCATGACCAAGATGACGTCTTTGGAATAAATCGACTTGCCCTTTTCCTTCTCCATCCGCCCCGCTTTGGCCGAGGAAATACTTGCGCTCTTGCTGCTCACTGTAAAACCTTCTTTAGTCTCAATCAATGTTTTTTGCTTAAAAGTAAATTAGATTTTACCATATTTCACCCTTCTTCGCTAAGGCTGGCAAAAATCTCTTTACCTTTCTTCTATAATTCAGCAATAAAGCGCTAGCAAGAGCCTGCCAGCTTAAGATAATTAACCATGATTTCTTCATAAGAAAAAAGCCTGCCCAAAAGGCAGACTTTCTGATTAGTCAATGATAAATATCGTATTCTAAATTTTAGTAGTTGAAGTAGCGCTTTACTTCCCATTCTGAAACTGATTGGGTGTACAGAGCCCATTCAGTTTCCTTCATTTCCAGGAAGCTGTCAACAATGTGTTTGCTGAAGGCAGACTTGATGACTTCGTCTTCCTTGAAGGCCTTGATGGCGTTGTGCAGGGTTGATGGCAATGGCTTGATGCCCAATTCCTTGCGTTCGTCGTCAGTCATTTCAAACAAGTTAGAAGTTACAGGGGCCATTGGCAGCTTGCCTTCCTTGATCCCAGTCAAACCAGCCTTCAAGCAGGCTGACAGAAGCAGGTATGGGTTAGCAGTTGGGTCAGCTGACCGCATTTCCAAACGGGTGCCGACTTCGTTGGCGTTAGGAATCCGAACCATTGGTGACCGGTTCCGGCTGGCCCATGAGATATAAACTGGGGCTTCAAAGCCTGGGATCAAACGCTTGTATGAGTTAACCGTTGGGTTAGCCACGCAGGTAATAGCACGGGCATGTTCCAAAATACCGTTCAAGAAGGTCAAGGCAGTAGTTGACAGGTGGTATTGGCCATCCTTGTCGTAGAAGACGTTCTTGCCGTCCTTGAAGAGGGACATGTTGGTGTGCATCCCGTTGCCGGCCAAACCTTCAACTGGTTTAGCCATAAAGCTTGCGTACAGGTGGTACTTGCGGGCGATAGTCTTGACAACCATCTTGAAAGTTTGCAGCTTGTCAGCAGTTACCAAAGCGTTGTCGAAGCGGAAGTCGATTTCCTGTTGGCCGTCGCCGACTTCGTGGTGGGCAGCTTCTACGCGGAAGCCCAGCTTTTCCAAAGTTTCAACGATTTCCCGGCGGCACTTGGCGCCTTCATCTTCAGAAGCCATGTCAAAGTATGAGCTGTGGTCAGAGACTTCAGTGGTTTCTTCCCCGTTCTTGCCTTCCTTGAAGAGGAAGAATTCAGCTTCAAAGCCGATTTCAAAATCGGAGAAGCCCATTTCTTCCATTTCAGCAACGACCTTCTTCAAGTTGTTGCGTGGGTCACCTTCAAATGGAGTGCCGTCTACGTTGTGGACTGAGCAGACCAGGCGGCCGATAGTGCCTTCTTCAACAGTCGTCCATGGCAGAACTGACCAAGTTGACAGGTCTGGGTACAGAACCATGTCGCTTTCTTCCAGACGAACGAAGCCGTCGATTGATGAACCGTCAAAACGGGTTTGGTTGCCCAAAACGTCGTCCAATTGGCTGACTGGAACTTCCAAGTTCTTCAGCGTGCCGTTAATGTCAGTGAAGGCCAGACGCAAAAAGCGAACGTTCTTCTCTTCTACATCTTTACGGATTTCTTCTTCAGTAAATACCTTGCTCATGTTCTCACCTTTAAAAATCAAGAATAAATTTACGATTAACTAATCAATTGGCTCTGTGCTAATCGATGCTTTAAAGATACCACTCTGACCGCTTGAGGTCAAATTGGTCTAAAGACTTTTTTGATAAAAAAGGACTTTTAGCCTTTTACCTTAAAAAATAAATGATTTACAGCATTTGTAACCGCTATTCTATCGTGAGCATAAGTTAGACCACCTTGCATGTAGAGGGCGTAAGGCGGCCGGATAGGGCCATCTGCAGAGAATTCCATGGTTGAACCAGAGACGAAATTGCCGGCGGCCATGATGACTTTATCTTCGTAACCGGGCATGTCGCTGGGGATCGGCTCAACAAAGGAGTCAATTGGCGAATTTTTCTGGACTTCTTTAGTGAAATTGATCATCTTTTCCGGATCATTGAAGATAATCGTCTGAATAAGGTCAGTCCGCGGCTCATCCCACTTCGGCGTGACTTCACAGCCCATCTTTTCCAAAAGGGCAGCCGAGAAGATCATCCCCTTGATGGCTTCACCGGTTGTATGCGGAGCCAGGAAGAAGCCTTCATAGAACTCGTGCATGTTGGTCAAGGTGGCTCCTTCTTCCTTGCCGATCCCCGGGGCCGTCAAGCGGATGGCCGCGTTTTCGACCAGTTCTTCTTTGCCGACGATGTAGCCGCCAGTCTGGGCGATCCCGCCGCCGGCGTTCTTGATCAAGGAGCCGGCCATGAAGTCGACCCCGTATTCAGTTGGCTCATGCTTTTCAGAAAATTCCCCATAGCAGTTGTCAACGAAGACCAAGCTTTCTGGGCTGACCTTTTTAACAAAAGCAGTCATTTCCTTGATCTGGTCAACCGTGTAGCTCTGCCGGGTGTCATAGCCCCTAGACCGCTGGATGACCACGATATGGGGCTGGTCGCGCTTAAGGACCTTTTCTGCTTCCTCATAGTCGACCCCGCCTTCTGCGTTTAAAGGCACGTAGGAGAAGTTGATCCCTTTTTGAATCAAGGTCCCCCGCTTCTTTGGGGCCAGGCCGATCACCTGCTGCATGGTGTCATAAGGCATCCCGGTCAGGTAGGTCAAAGTTTCGCCTGGCAAAAGGTTGCCATCTAACGCCACGGCCAGGGTGTGGGTGCCGGAGACGAACTGGGGCCGGACCAGGGCGTCTTCAGTCTGGAAGACCTGAGCATAGATAGCTTCCAGCTTGTCTCGGCCGATATCGTCATCCCCGTAGCCGTTGGTCCCCTTGAGGTCAGCTTCCGCCACCTGGTGGTCGACAAAGGCCTTTAAAACCTTTTCCTGATTATAGACCACCTGGTCGTCGATTTCCCGCAGGCGGGGTGCGATTTCCTGGTCAACTTCAGCCAGGATTGCCTTTAATTCTTCTGGTAATTTTTTCATTTTTCTTCCTTTATCCATTCTTCTATTCTGACAGCAATCCGGTTAGCGCAGTTGGGATCCGTCAATGGGTCATACCACTCAACCGGCAATTTATTCCTAAAGTAAGTCAGCTGCCGCTTGGCATACCGCCTTGAGGCCGTCTTAAGGGCCGTCACGCAGGCTTCCAAGCTGGCCTCTCCTGCAAAATAAGGGAAAAATTCCTTATAGCCGATGGCCTGCAGGACCTGGTGTTCACCTGCCCGGTGCTCGTAAACAAAGCGGGCCTCTTCTAACAGCCCGGCCGCCATCATCAAGTCCACTCTCTGGTTGATCCGCTGGTAGATGGCCTCCCGGTCACTGTTTAAGCCGATGATCAAGTAGTCGTAGCGGGGTTTGATTTCTGCCTGCTGCTTGGAAAAAAGACCGCCTGTCCGGCTGATCACGCTGAGGGCCCTGAGACTTCTTCGGCTGTTGGCTACCGGGATCTTCTTGGCGGCTTCCGGGTCTTTCTTGTTTAATTCCTCCCACAAGGCCTGGGGGCCGTTAGCCGCTAAAAAATCTTCCCATTTCGGGTCCACGCTGGCTGCTTCTTCTTCCTTGTCCCCCAGCTGCATGTCATTTAAAAGGGCATTGACGTAAAAGCCAGTCCCGCCCGCGATAATCGGCAACTTGCCCTTGCCCGCGATCTCTCCGATGGCCGACCGGGCTTCATCAACGAAATTTTTGACGGAAAAATCCTCAAAGACCGAGTGGGCATCCACCAGGTAGTGCTTGACTTCTGCCTGCTCTTCCCGGCTGGCCTTGGCCGTGCCGATGGCTACTTCTTTGTAGATCTGCATGGAGTCCCCGGAGACGATCTCCCCGTCCAGCTTCTTGGCAAGCTCGATAGCCAGGCTGGTCTTGCCCACGGCGGTCGGCCCGACTATGGCCACTACTTTCTGCATAAAACCCTCCTAGAATTTTCTCTTCTATCATCATAAACCAAAAAAGCCTGCTTGAGAAATTTTCTCAGCAAGCTTTCAGCTTAGTTCTTGGCTGCCTTCTTGCGGCCGTCCCATTGGGAGAAGCCGTCCTTGAGGTAAAATACCTTGGCAAAATTGTGCTTGCGCAGGATGCCGACGCAGCGCAGGGTCATGGTCAAAGAGTCCGAGTAGAGGTAGACCGGCAGGTCTGGCCGCAGTTCGGAGTATTGGTACTTGAACATGGTGTAAGGGATGTTTCTTGCCCCGTCAATATGTTCATGCTTGAACTCATCGGCTTCGCGGACGTCGATGATCTGCGCCCTCCGCATCCCGGCCTTGAATTCTTCGTTGGTCAGTTCCCCGCCCAGGCGCTTGGCCTGGATCCGGTTGTAGGCCCAGAAGCCCAGAAAGCCCAGGAGGATGACGCCCAAGATGACGTCAAGAACGATTAAAAAATTGGTCATGTAAAAAAGCTCCTTCTTGCAAGTCTTATCTTATAATAACGCTAAATTCAGCCTGGGGCTAGCTAGTCCAGTCTTTTTTCCCGCTCAAGCCGTTCTTCGTATTCGTGCTCATGCTTTAAGACCAGTTTCGCGTTTAAATAGATTTTTTTCTCTAAGAGGCCTGCCTTATACAAATTATCTAATTCAATCGCCATTAATTCGATGTCCCACTTCCGCTTGCCCAAGTGGACCAGGATGCCATATTTTTTTAAAAGCTGCTGGACATCATAAAGATTTTTTAAAACAGTCATTATACCGTCACTGTCATTCCTAAACGCAAAGTCAAAACCACATAGACTATCAAGGCCGCTGCCGCCAAGAGCCGGCCGCCCTTGCCATAGCCCCGGTAAGTCGCGTCACCCAAGATCACGGCCAATAAGGCCCCGGTGATCAAACCACCCAAGTGGCCCAGGATGTCCACGTCAGGCATGAAGATATCCAAGACCAGGTTGATGACCGCTAAAGCCAAAGCCTGCCGGCCCAGGAAGGACAAGAGAGCATTGTCTTTATCCTTAAAACCGGTGCAGGTCATAGCCCCAAAGAGGCCAAACAGGGCGGTTGAGGCCCCGGCGCTGATCGCCTGGTCATTGCCAAAGGCCAGGGTCAAAAGGCTGCCGCCAACCCCAGAAAGCAGGTAAATCAGCAAAAAGCGCCAGTGGCCGAAAATCGGCTCAGCGTACTGGCCGATATAGTAAATCATGATCGCGTTGGAAGCGATGTGCATGATCCCGATATGGAGGAACTGGGCGGTAAACAGGCGCCACCACTGCCCTTCCATGACCACGGCCGGGTTGAACATGGCCCCCATTTTCAGCAAAACGGAAGTGCTCTCAGATCCGCCCATAAAGGTCTCCACCAGAAAAACGGCAAAGAGGATCACAATCAAGGCGGTTGTCATATAATTACGCCGCAGATTATTCATCACCGGCCTCCTTTACAATAATCAAATCATCCATCGCCTGGTCATGGTTTTCCATTGGCCAGGCCGGAGTCTTGAAGTACATGACTGAATTGACCAGGGCCAGGGTCTGGACGGAATTTTTGGCCAAAAAGCGGTCGTAGTAGCCCCCGCCAAAACCGATCCGGCTCTTGCCCGCCGGACTAAAGGCCAGGCCAGGAACAAAAAGCAGATCCAAGCCGTTGTCTGGCTCACTTTCTTCCGCCAGTTCCCAGACCCCGAACTTAGTCTGCATTAAAGGCGCATCTTCGTCCCATTTTAAAAAGTCCAGCTGCCAGCCGGGATGGCACTTGGCCAAATAGAGCTCCTTGCCCTCTTTCCGCAGCTCTTTAATCAAGCCGCTTATGTCCACTTCCAGCGGCATGGGAATGGTCAAGCCAATTTTTCTGGCCTGCTGGACCATTGGGTTCTCCAGGGCTAGTGCCGTCAATTCCTGGTCTTGCTGTTTTTTATCTGGAATCTTGGCAAAATCCGCCAGCCTTTGCCTTTGCCAGGAGCGGAAAGTCTTCTTGTCCATCAAAGCGGTCACGCCCTCTCTACCTGTGAAATAAAAAAGGCAGGCCTTTCGACCTGCTATCTTTTATTACTTAGTCTCGCGGTGAAGAGTTACCTGTCTTTCAACTGGGCAATACTTCTTCAAGGTCAAACGTTCCGGATGCTTACGCTTGTTCTTCTTAGATAAGTAACTTCTGTCGCCACATTCGGTGCATTCTAAAATGATGTTGTCTGCCATTATTTTCACCACCTACAATTAATATCTGACTGTACAATCATAACATTTTCAAGGGCAAAGAGCAAGTTCTCTCAGCAAATTAACTTTTAATTTGTGCTTGAAAACTTCCCTTTATGCATCTTGTCGTAAGTCGTCACCATCGCCTTGGCCATATTCTTGTTGTAGCTGCCTTCCTTGTCTGGATCGATGCCGGCAAAAATAATCGCAAAGGCAATCTGCGGGTTGTTGGAAGAAGCCCAGCCGACCATGGTTTCGTTGATCAGTTCAGTATCGGTCGACTTCCTAGTCTTGGTATTGTAGTAGAAGGTCTGGGCCGTACCGGTCTTGGCGGAGATCGACGGCTTGACGTTCTTCAATGAATGGGCCGTCCCCCAGCCATTAGACCCGTGGACGACCTGGTAGAACCCCTGCTTGATGACGGCTAATTCATCCGCTGTCCAAGGGATCTTGAACTGGACGGTTGGCTTCTTGTTATAGTAAGCATAGAAGTGCTTGCCGTCGCTACTGGTGCGGCCAATGGATTGGACAACATATGGCTGCATCCGGTAGCCCCCGTTGGCAATCGTTGAAACGTACTGAAGCAGCTGAATTGGAGTGTAGGCGTCGTAGTTCCCGTAGGATTCGTCGAGGACTGACCCGGACAGGATGATCCCGTTGGAGTCAGTTGATGCCCCTTGGATACCGGAGCTTTCACCTGGCAGGTCGATCCCGGTCTTTTGCCCCAAACCGAACATGGCAAAGTTGTTTCGCAAGGTCTCAAAGGCCGTCTGCGGCATGTGAATATACTGCTTGGCCACATAGCTGGCCTTCACCCAGCGCAGGGTCAGCTGCATCATGTAGATGTTGGAAGATACTTCCAGGGCGCTGACCGCCGTCAGGGAGCTGAAGGTCCCGATCGGGTAAACAGACTTCTTGACCGGGGAACCCGGCAGGTAGATGGCCGTATCCGGCATGGTGTTGCTCGTTGGGGTGATGACCTTATTGATCAAGCCACCGGCCACCTGGGCCCCCTTGACAACAGACCCCATAACGAAGGACTGGTTAATATTGCCCAGGGCGTTGTCAGAAATCTTTCTCGTTGACGGGTCATAGCTGATCCCGGACATGGACAGGATGGCCCCGGTATTCGGGTTCATGGCTATCGCATAGGCACCGCTGGACAGGCTGGCTGCCCCGGCGCTCAAGGCTGAGCTAAACTGCTGCTTGAGGGCCTTAGTTACGGCTGCCTGGTACTTGGCGTCAATCGTCAATTTCAAGCTGGCCCCGGACTGGCCCTTGTAAACCTGCTTAGTCTTGGTGATCTCCTTGCTGGAGTTGCTGGTGACCTTGTAGCTGGACTTGGTCCCCTTCAAAAGAGCCTCGTATTCCTTTTCCAGGTAGGAAGTCCCGACCCGGTCGTTTCTCGAATAACCGTTAACCAGGTAGTACTGGAGGTTGTCACTCGGCAAACCAGTCTTGGTCGTGGAAACTGACCCGATGATACTCTTAATTGAAGACCCGTTCGGGTAGTAGCGGTTCCAGTCGGTCCCGATTCCGACCCCCGGCATAGAGGAGAGGTGCTCGCCGACCTGGGCGATTTCCTTATTGCTGAGCCCGTTGCTCTTCAAGTTAATCGTCGACAAGGTCGTCGCCCCTGACATCTTGTTGTACAAGATGGCCGCCGTCTTTTGCTTGCTGGTCAAGCTTGGCTTGATGGTGTTTTCAACATAAGCCACTTCATTGTCATTAACTTCTGAAGTCGACAGGCTCGACTTCTTCTGGGACTTGGGCAAGGCAGCCAGTACCTTCTTGGCCCGGTTTTCGTCAGCCAGGTAATAATCGGCAGTTTGTCTTTTTGTCGGCTTTTCGTCGGTAATTTTTATATAATTACTAAGGGTATTAGCAACCTTGTACATCTCTTTGGAGCTTGCTGACAGGCTGCGCATGTAAGTAATCGCGTTTTCAGCCTTGTTGCCGACCAGGATCCGGCCCTGGGAGTCGTACATGACCCCCCGGGGAACGGACTTGGTCATGGTCTTTTCGTCGGTGGCATTGACCTCCGCGGAAAAGCGCGAACCGTAGAAGAGCTGCAAGTATGCTAATTGGCCAATTAAGGCCGCGAACAAAATTACGATGACCCCAACCAGAATCTTCATTCTGAGAGGGGTGTTTGCGGTTTGACTACTGTTGCCAGTTCCGCTATTCTTTCTAAAATAACTCACGATAAAACCATCCTCACTAACAAGTAATTTTAGCAAAAAGACCTGCGCAATTCTATCATTCAGAAGAGGAGTTAGCTAATTCTTAATGTACATGTCCAAAATAAAACGTTTTTTCCAAAAATTCGGCCTTAAGCAGCTTTATGCCTGCCTGGCCTTTGCCCTGCCGGCCTTGATTTTTGCCGGCTACTTCATCAGCAAGAAGGGCAATATCCTGACCGTCGACCTGGGCCAGCAGTACGTTGACTTCCTGGCCTACTACCAGCAGAAGCTCTTTAAAGACCCAAGCAAGTTTATCTACAGCTTTGCCAGCGGCCTGGGCGGGTCCATGCTGGGGACGGACAACTACTACCTGCTCAGTCCCTTCAACCTGCTCTTGCTCTTTTTCCCGCAGAAGTTCCTGCCTCAGGGAATCCTTTTGGTCATCTCCTGCAAGATCGGGGCTATCGGCCTGTCCAGCTACCTGGTCTGGGGGAAAAAGTTCCGCCTGGCTAAGGAATACGTTCTAGCTGCCAGCCTGGCCTTTGCCCTCTGCGGCTTTGTCGTTGCCAACAACTTGAACTTGATGTGGCTGGACAGTCTGGTCCTTTTGCCCTGGCTGCAGGAGGCCATTGACCGACTTTTGGCCGGGGAGAAAAATCACCTGGTCCTGGTCACCTTCCTGCTCTGGCTGACCAACTTCTATACCGGCTACATGACCCTGCTCTTTGGCCTGCTCTACCTGTTGGTGGGTCTGGCGACGAATGCTGAGCCAAAGAAGCGTTTTTGGGCCTACTTCAAGGGCAGCTTCTTTGGCAGCTGCCTGGGCGGAGTCAGCCTCTGGCCGACTTTTTTAGAGCTTTTGGCCGGGAAAACTGATGCCGACATCAGCTGGAAGCTGAACTTCCAGTTTCCGCCCTACCAGCTAACCGCTAAATTCATTGACGGGGCCTACAGCTTCCATGAAATGTCAGACGGCCTGCCCAACATCTTCATCAGCTCCTGCTTTGCCCTCTTGACCCTGCTCTTTATCTTTAATTCCCAGTTCAGCAAGCGGGAAAAACTGGCCCGGGGCCTGCTTTTGGCCTTCCTGGTCTTGTCTTTGTCCTTTACCCCCCTAGTTTTGATCTGGCACTTGGGCCAGTTTCCAGTCTGGTACCCGGCCCGGTTCAGCTTCCTGGTCTCCTTCTATGCCTTGAACCTGGCCCTGGAAAACATGGACAGGGAACCCATCTTCAATCTCAAGCAGAAGGTCCTGGCCGCCCTTTTGGGGGCCAGCGTCTCCATTTACCTGGCCATCAATCCCAACAAGCTGGAATTTATCCGGCAAGACGGGCAAGTCGCGACCGGTCTCTTCCTTTTAACCAGCTTGCTCTTCATTCTCTTTATTTACGGCCAGCACTATTTAGCCGGCCACTACGCCCTGCTTTTGGTCGTTTCGGAAGTCACGGTCAACTTGATTTTTTCCTTAAACGCGATTTCCTACCAGGAGAACAAAAACTATGCCAAGTTTGAAGCCAACGTCAACCAGGCCACCAGCTACCTGGCCAAGACCGACTCCAGCCTCTACCGGACGGAGAAGAGTTTCAGCCGGTCAGACGATGACCCCTTCACTGGCAACTATTACGGAATCACGACCTTTAACTCCATCAGCAATTCCAGCACTTCCAACCTGCTCAGCAGCTTAGGCTACGTCCACAACAGCAACTCTTACACCAACCAGGGCGGGACGCTTTTGACTGACGCCTTCCTGGGAGTCAAGTACTACCTGGAGCCAAATTATTCTTATGACGGCGTCTCTGCTGCCCAGCGGATGCCTTATGACAACTTGAATCACCGGGCTGATTTGAACAGCTATTATCCAATAAAGCAGTTCAAGCAGATCAGCATTTTAAAAAACAAGCAGGCCCTGCCACTCATTTTTGCCAGCCAGAGCGGGCAGAAAAAGGTTAAGTTCCTGGATAATGACCCGGCTTACAACCAGCAGAAGATCTGGGAGAGCCTGGGCTTGTCCGGCCAGCTTTTCAAGAAGGTCAAGAGCCAGATCAAGCTGACCAACTTGAAAGTGAACCAGTCCAATCCCCTGGTCTTCAAGAAGGCCAACTCCGCCAAGCCGGCTTACGTCACTTTCAGCTTGACGCCAAAAAACGATGACTCATACTACCTGCAGCTCCCGGACGGCTTTGACTTCAAGACCGCCAGTTTGAGCGTCAACGACATCTTCTATAACTACGAGAGCCGGGACAGGCAGATCCGCCTGGTCAACATTGCCAGCCAAAATAAAAAGTCCAGGATCAAGGTCACTTTCAACTTGACCAATTCGACCCTGGACTTAACCGGCCTTCTCTTCTGGCAGTTCAACAATTCCGCCTTCAAGACCGGGATCAAGCAGCTGAAAGAGCCGGACCTTAAGTTAAGCCAGACTGGCTTGCAAATTTCCAGCCAGACTTTTAAGAGTCAAAAGAAGCTCTGGATCACGACCATTCCTTATTCCAAGAACTGGCTGGTCTATGATAACGGCAAACGGGTCAAGACCGGCAAATACGCTGCCAGCCTTCTGGCCTTTAACTTAAAGGGGGGCAAGCACAAGTTGACCCTGGTCTATTTGCCGGTCAGCCTCATTGCCGGTAGCTTGATCAGCTTGGTAACTTTAGCTGTCTACTTGCTTTTGAAAAAGAAACAGAGAATTTAAACAGTAAAATAGAGAACAAAAAAGGTGCTGTCCGGGTGGACAGCGCCTTTTTAGTCGGTCGTCTTAACATCGTTGATTACGACATCGTAGCTGACGTTGGCTGAGTCAACGTTGATCTTGACCGTTTCACCCTTCTTGTGACCAAGCAGGGCCTTGCCGATCGGAGATTCGTTGGAAACCTTGCCGTGGAATGGGTCAGACTGGCTGCTCCCCACGATTTCATAAGTTTCCGGTTCGTCTTCGCCGACTTCAGTTACCGTAACGGTCTTGCCGATACTTACTTCATCGGGGTCAACGGCATCAGTGTCAACAACGACAGCGTACTTCAATTGTTCGGTGACGGAATCGATTCTTTCTTCCAGCCGCATTTGTTCATCTTTGGCTGCGTCGTATTCTGAGTTTTCAGACAAGTCCCCGTAAGAACGGGCAATCTTCAAACGTTCAACGATTTGTGGCCGCTTGACAAACTTCAGAGTCTGCAGTTCTTCTTCCAGCTGCTTCTTGCCTTCGGCAGTCATTTCATAGGTTTTTTCAGGCATTTTGATTCTCCTTTATTTAACGCATTATGCAATGTTAAATATTAGAGTTTAATTACGGGAAAGTCAACCATTAACGAATGTTTGCTGCTAATTTTTCTTCCAAAGCGGCTTGCACATTGTCAGTTGCCTTAGTGACAACCGCATCAGTCAAGGTTTCTGCCTCATTCAAGAAGGTCAAGCGGTAAGCCAGACTCTTCTTGCCGGCAACCAGGTGGGCCCCTTGGTAGACATCGATGACTTCAACGCTGACCAGGTACTTGCCGGCGTTTTCCTTGATGCAGCTTTCAACTTGGGCATTAGTGACATCTTCGTCAACCAAGATTGACAGGTCCCGCTGCACGGCTGGGTACTTCGGAGCCGGCTTAGACTTAACGCCCTTAGCCATGAGAGGCAGCAGGGCTTCCAGGTTCAGTTCGTAAACGTAGATTTCCTTGCCGGCGAAGTTCTTGTCAGTCATGGTCAAAACTGGGGCGATTTGGCCGATCAGACCAATGTATTCATCATTTACATAAATACCAGCCGTTCTGGTCGGGTGCATCCCCTTGATTGCTTCGGCCCGGTATTCCACGTCCTTGACCCCGATCATTTCAAATACGTCTTCCAGCTGCCCCTTGACGTAGTAGAAGTCAACGACTTCGTCCTTGTGCTGCCAGTTTCTTTCCCCGGCCAAGCCGACGTAAGCGGCTGCCAGGTGTTCATGTTCGTGGTAGTCGCCGCCTTCCATGTCGTAGACGCGGCCGTTTTCAAAGATCTGAAGTTCGGTTTGCTTACGGGCGAAGTTGTAGGCAACCGTGTCGAGCAGGCCGCAGATCAAGTTTTGCCGCATGGTGGTTCTGGCTGAGTTCAGCGGCCAGTTGACCTTGACTGGGGCCAGGGCCTTTTTGACAAAAGTCGTAGCCAGTTCTTCAGAAGTCAGGGAGTAGTTGATCGTTTCACTGAGCCCCTGCCCTTCCAGCAATTGGCGCAGGTGACGGACCTTGACTTCATCAGCCGCGTAGCCGCCAGTCAGTTCACCAGTCGCCGGGTGGGTGGACTTGATGTTGTCATAGCCGTAGATCCGGCCGACTTCTTCAAAGATGTCGGAGTCAATGAAAATGTCCCAGCGGCGGTTTGGCACAGTTACCGTGTATTCGTCGCCATTTACTGCAACCGGGAAGTTCAGCTTGCCCAGGATCTTGACGATTTCGTCCATGGACAGGTCAGTGCCTAGGATCTTGTTGGTCCGGGAAGCAGTGGTCGTAATAACAACTGGCTCCTTGTCCTTGTCGCTGGCCTTGATTTCACCAGCTAAGACAGTGGCGCCGGCATTTGCCCGCAAGATCAAGGCGCAAGCGTCCAGGGCCTTTTGGGTGTTGTCCCAGTTGATTCCCTTTTCAAACAAAGCAGAAGCGTCAGTCCGGTTGTCATGCCGCAGAGCTGCCTTTCTGGTCAAGGCCGGGTCAAAGACAGCGGCTTCCAGAATGATGTCAGTAGTTTCTTCAGTTACTTCACTGTTCAAGCCGCCCATTACGCCAGCTAAGCCGACTGCCTGTTCACCGTCCGTAATCACGATGTCTTGCGGATCCAGGTCGATTTCTTTTTCATTCAAGAGCTGCAGCTTTTCGCCCTCCTTAGCCAGGCGGACCTCAATCTTCTTGGTCTTGTCAAAAAGCTTGGCGTCGTAAGCGTGCATTGGCTGGCCAGTCAAGAGCATGACATAGTTGGTCGCGTCAACCACGTTGTTGATTGGGCGGATGCCGGCATTCCACAGGCGGGCTTGCAGCCAAAGGGGACTTTCAGCGATCTTGACCCCGGTCAGCTTTCTCAGGTAGTACTTCGGCGCGATCTTTTCATCGGCAGCGGCAGTAAAGTCACCAGTCCAGTCTACCCCGTCTTCTTTAAGGACAACGTCTTCAATCTTTGGCTTTTGGTCAATCAAGGCACCAACTTCATAAGCTGCCCCTTCCATTGAGGAAGTGTCAGCCCGGTTTGGGGTAATATCGAAGTCCAAAACGTAGTCGTCCATGCCCAAGGCTGCAAAGACAGAGTCACCAGGCTTAAGGTCCGGATCATGGAAGACCCAGATGCCGTCGGCGTACTTCGGTGGAACAACTGAGTCGCTGAAGCCGAGTTCTTGCAGGCCGCAGATCATCCCATTGGATTCAATCCCGCGCAGCTTGCCCTTCTTGATCTTGATCCCGCCTGGCAAATGAGCCCCGGGCAGGGCCACGATCACGTCCTGGCCAGCAGCCACGTTAGGTGCCCCGCAGACGATCTGGCGGGCTTCATCTTCACCAACGTCGACCGTAGTCTTGTTGAGGTGGGTTCCTTCGATCTTTTCGCAGGTCAAAATATGGCCCACGACCAGCTTGCTCAAACCGTCTTCCGGGTGAACCGTTGAGGCGATTTCAACCCCGGACCGGGTCAGTTTTTCAGCCAAGGCGTAAGGGTCTACGCCGTCCATGTTCAAGAAATCTTTCAACCAATTGTAAGAAACTAACATTAATCTTCCTCCTGACGGAATTGTTGCAAGAAGCGCACGTCGTCACTGTAAAAGTCGCGGATGTCGTCAATACCATACTTCAAGATGGCAAAGCGGTCCAAGCCCAGGCCAAAGGCAAAGCCGGAGTAGACGGCCGGGTCAATGCCGGCAGCAGACAAAACATTCGGGTGAACGATGCCGGCACCCAGAACTTCGATCCAGCCGGTGTTCTTGCAGATCGCGCAGCCCTTGCCGCCGCATTCAAAGCAGGAAACGTCCATTTCAACTGATGGTTCAGTAAATGGGAAGTAGCTTGGCCGCAGGCGGGTTTCCCGGTCCTGGCCGAATTCGTGCTTGGCCACCAGTTCCAAGGTCCCCTTAAGGTCACTCAAGGAGATGTTCTTGCCGACAACCAGCCCTTCCATCTGCATGAACTGGTGGGAGTGGGTGGCGTCGTCATCGTCTCTTCTGTAAACCTTGCCTGGGGAGATCATCTTGAGGTCGCTCTTGTCGAAATCATGCTTTTCCATGGTCCGGGCTTGGACTGGTGAAGTCTGGCTCCGCAGCAGGTGGTCAGCGTCAACGTAGAAAGTAGCCTGCATGTCCCGGGCCGGGTGGTCCTTAGGCAGGTTCAGCATTTCGAAGTTGTAGTGTTCGCTTTCGATTTCCGGCCCTTGGACAACTTGGTAGCCCATGCCGATGAAGAAGCGTTCCAGGTCGTCTTGAATGATTCTGATCGGGTGCTTGGAGCCGACATGCTTTCTGCGCCCTGGCAGGGTCACGTCGATCTTTTCAGCTTCCAGGCGGGCCTCAATGGCCTTTTCAATCAAGCTATCCTTGGCAGAAGCCAGGTTTTCATTAAAGAGGTCGCGGAGCTCGTTGACCTTCTGGCCGACTTCCCGCCGCTTTTCCGGAGCAACGTCCTTCATCTGGTGCAGAATTTGCGTCAGTTCACCTTTCTTGCCGACCAGCTTGACCCGGACGTCATTCAGGCTCTTTTCGCTTTCTGCTTCCTTGATTTCAGCAAGCCCCTGCTCCCGCAGGTCCTTCAATCGATCAAATAAATCCATTTACTTATTCCTTTCAACAAAAAAAGCTCCGCCCCCAAAAGGGACGAAGCTTCGCGGTACCACCCTAGTTTAGGCCCAAAAAGGCCTACGCTCTATACCGATAACGGTGGCAACCGGAATTGATTAGATCCTACTCACAAGATGAAATTCGCAAGCTGCTCTTTGGTTTCCTTTCAGTTGCCAAGAAACCTCCCTGTCAAAGACCGTACTTGCTACTAGTCTTGTTCTTAGTAATTAATTAAAATCATAGGCTAAAACTTGCTTAAATGCAAGTCGTTTTTTACGCCCACTTGTCAGCCCAGATATGAACCTGGTTGAAGACCGGCTTTAATTCGGCTCCCTTTGGCGTCAAAGTGTAAAGGACAATCTTCTTTTCTTCATCCTTGGACCGCTTGACGATCCCGTCAGCTTCCAGCTCCCGCAGGCGCTCGACCAAAACCCGGTCAGAGCAGGCACCAACCGCGTGGGCCAGGTCCCGGAAGCGCATAGCCTTGGTGTCGCACAAGGAGCTGATAATCAAGCCGTTCCACTTCTTGCCGATGATTTCAAAGGCCTTGACGAAGCGGGCGCACATTTCGTAGTTTTCAGCGTTTTTACAGCATGGCGCGTCCTGTTCGGCTAATTCTGTCATAGAGAAATCCTCCTCAAATTAGTTTCCATGTTATCTATTTAAGCATACTTTACTTACGAAATACAAGCGAAATGCTTTTTAGCTGAACTGGTAGATCATGATCCCGGCGGCAACAGCGGCGTTCAAAGACTCAGCTCGGCCCTTAATCGGAATGTAGAGCTTCTCATCAGCCAGGGCCGCGATTTCCGGGCTTACCCCATGGGCTTCATTGCCGATGATTAGGGCGACCTGGGCTACTGGTGCAAAGTCGCCCAATTGTTTAGCAGAAGGATCCAAGAGGCTGGCATAAACCGGAATGTCCGCGGCCTGCAAGCTGGCAATGGCTTCTGGCAGGTCAGCCTTGATCAAGTTCAAGTGGAACTGGCTCCCCTGCATGGACCGCTGCACCTTTGGGTTGTAGAGGTCAACTGTCTTGTTTGACAGGATCACCCCGTCAAAGCCGGCCGCATCGGCGGTCCTGATGATGGTGCCGACATTACCCGGGTCAGCCAGGTCGTCTAAGAGGACCCACTTGCCATAGCTGAAGTCAAAATGTTCTGGCTGGTTGATCTTGACGGTCATGAAGATATCCTGGGAATTTTTGGTGCTGCTGAGGTGGCTGGCCACGCTTTGGCTGATCTTGATCAGCTTGCCTTCATCATAAGCCAGGCCCAGTTGCGCCAAGCTGCTGAGCGCTTCTTCAGTCGCCAAGATTTCCCGGTACTTAACTCTTGCTTTTAAAGCTTCTTCAACCAGGTGGAAGCCTTCGATCAGGTAATATCCGCTTTCTTCGCGGTATTTCTTCTGATTCAGCTTGCCAATGGCCTTAATTTGCGGATTGTTGACAGATGTTCTTTCTTGCATGATAAAATACTCCTTAGAAATACTATTTTAATGATTTTTTGCGAAAAATAAAGAAGGTAGTCAAAATGCAAACATGGGAACTATTAGCATATGGGATCGTCCAGGGGGTGGGATTCCGCTGGAGCGTGCAGATGCTGGCCCAGAAGATGAAGCTGCCAGGCAGCGTGAGAAACAACCCCGATGGGACGGTCACCATTGTCATTCAAGGGACACCAACTGACCTGGTCAAGTTTAAAGCTGAGTTGCCAAGCGCGGCTCCATATGCCCAAATTTCACGTTTGGACACAAAAGTTCTGCCTGAAATGGAACAAATGCATTCTTTTCATGTATTATATTAGACAGATCATAAAAATTTGGAGAGAAACTATTCAATGAAAAAAATCAAAAAACGTCTGTTACCTGTCAGCCTGCTGGCGCTCTTGCCGCTTTTTCTTACGGCCTGCGCCAGCCAGACCAGCAAAAACGGCAGCTTGAAGGCACCGACCAGTGGTCCTTACTACTGGATCTATGAATGGATCGGCCTGCCTTTGCAGCACATCACCGTCAATATCGCCCACACTATCGGCGGAGCCAGCGGGGCCGGCTGGGCCATCGTCATCATCACTTTGGTCGTCAGAGTGATTTTGATGCCGCTCATGCTGAGCCAGCAGCACAAGGCCACCCTGCAGCAGGAAAAGATGCACCGCCTGCAGCCACAAATGCAGCTTTTGCAAAAGGCCATGAAGACACCGGGGATGACTCCTGACCAGCAGATGGCCTTGAGTGGTCTGCAAAGAGAGATCTATTCCAAGAACAATGTCTCCATGATTGGCGGGATGGGCTGCCTGCCCCTCTTAATCCAAATGCCGATCATGATCGGGATCTACCAGGCCGTGGCTTACTCAAACTCCCTGGCTAAGTCAACCTTCTTCGGCATTTCCCTGTCCAGCAAGTCCATGGTTCTGGCCATCATTGCCACTGTTTTTGCCTTGATTCAAAGCTACGTGGCCATGATCGGCATCCCTGAAGAACAAAAGAAGACCATGCAGGCCACTATGCTGATGAACCCAATCATGACCTTCTTCTTCTCCATGTCCTTCTCCGGCGCCCTGGCCCTTTACTGGGCAGTCGGTAACCTGGTCATGGTCATCCAGCAGCTGATCACCACCTTCATCGTGCAGCCGCGGGCCAAGAAGCGGGTTTCTAAGGAACTGGCAGACAGCCCGATCGTGGAAGTCGTTACCCAAGCCAAGCTTGACCAGATCTTAAAGCCAGCCCCTGAAAAGAAGCCAGCCAGCCAGCCGAAGTCCGGCGACCTGCGCAAACGCAACCAGGGCAAGCAGAAGCGAAAGTAATCTTCCCAAGAAAAAATAACGAAGATAATAAACAAAATAAAAAAGTAAAAGCCGCTGAAAAGCGGCTTTTACTTTGCTCTAAATTCTATTAAATTGTCGGATCTTGCTTTGGACTCTTAGTTCCAGCTTGCTTTTGCTCTTCCCGGCTTTCCAGCTCCTTGACTTCTTCATCTGTCAAGACCGGGAAGGTGATTCTGAACTGGCTCCCCTGGCCTAAGACTGATTCAACGTCAATGTTCCCGTGGTAGGATTCCACCAGCTTCTGGGCAATTGACAGGCCCAGGCCATTGCCGCCCTTTTCCCGGGTTCTGGCCTTGTCGACCCGGTAGAAGCGGTTGAAGATCTTCTTCTTGTCCTCGTCGGAAATCCCTTCCCCGTAGTCTTGGACCACGATTTGCATTTCTTGGCCGGACTGGCCGGCAGCCACGGCAATTTCCTTGCGGTCGGTTGAGTACTTGATCCCGTTGTCGATCAAGATGATCAAAATCTGCTCCAGGTGGCCCTGGTAGATCTGAATCTTGGTATCCGGATCCAGGTCCTCAACTTCCAAAGAGATCTTAAAGTCCGGGTGAACCATGCCCATGTCCCCGACTACCCGAGTCAAAACTTCCATCGGCTCAGCAATGGCGTTCGGGTAGTGAACGCTGATCTGCTCAGCCCGGGTCAAATCCAGCATTTCCTGGATCAAGTGCTTCATCCGCTCAGCCTCTGAAATCGAGGCGTCAATGGATTCTTCCAGGACCTGCGGATCATCCTTGCCCCAGCGCTTAAGCATGCTCAGATGGCCCTCAATGACCGCTACAGGCGTCCTCAATTCGTGGGAGACGTCAGAGACGAACTGCTTTTGCTGCTCGATGTATTTTTGCATCCGGTCCAGCATCATGTTGAAGGACAGGGCCAGTTCTTCCAGTTCGTCGTTTCTGTGCAGCTCAGGAATTCTGGCCGTACTGTTCGGGTCGGCGTTGACTTCCCTGGCCACCTTGGACATCTTGTTGATCGGTCTGACGACGCTGCGGACAACCAGGTAGGAAATTACAATTGCCAGGCTGACCCCCAGGATGGAGAGCCAGAGCATGGCCTTCAAAGTCCGGGAAATCAAGCGGTTGTAGCCGGTCATCTGGTTCTTGACGACAATATAGCCGGTTAATTTGTGAGTTGTCCGGTTTCTGACCTTCCGGTAGACATAAAGGGAGCTTTGGCCTTTGCTGTTTTCCTTGACTACGCTCTTGCTTTCACTGGTGAACTTGACCAGCTTAGGGGTACTGTCGCCGTTATGGAAGACGATCTCATTGCGGAGGTTGTAGATCGCCACGGTCACGTCAGGGTTGGTCACGGTACTTAAGACCGAGTCGCCAAAAACGCTGCTGTTGCTGTTGTCATTTTCTGACAGAGCCGGCCCGCCTTTTAAAATCCGTCTGGTGTTCGGTGACAATTGCTTAACCACGTTGGCGATCTCCAGTTCATCATCGATGCCGACCAGGCGCTTGCGGAGGACGTTGACAACTTCGTTAGACGTGTCCTTTTGCTGACTCAAGGCTTCCTGCTTGACCGTATTGTAGACGACAGCTGAGAAAACAAGAAAGGAGACCATGATCGTCAACGCGACGATGCTGACCCATCTCACGATCAGTGAAACGTGTCTGGTCCCCTTCTTGCTGCTGGCGGCGTTTTGCTTAAGCATTGTCTTCCTCGTCTCTGACCATGTAGCCGGTTCCGCGCACCGTCTTGATGTAAGATGGCTGGCCAGGGATGTCAATCTTGTTCCGTAGGTAACGGACGTAAACTTCGACAACATTAGTTTCGATGTTTGATTCCGGTCCCCAGATCTTGTTCAAAAGCTGGTCCCGGCCAACAACATTGTTCTTGTTTTCGATCAAGGTCATGAGCAGGTTGTATTCCCGCTTGGTCAAGTCAACGGTCTTGCCGTCACCCCGGTGAACGATCCGGTTGGCAGTTTCGATGGTCAAGTCCTTGAACTTGACTACCTTTTGCCGCGGCAGCTTGTCCTTTGAAGCATCCTTTTCGATCTTGACCCGGCGCAAGACAGCACGCAAGCGGGCCAGGAGTTCTTCAATGGCAAATGGCTTGACGATGTAGTCGTCAGCCCCGTGGTCCAGGCCGGATACCCGGTCAATCACGGAGTCCCGGGCCGTCATCATGATAATTGGCGTGGTCTTGCTCTGCCGTACCCGGCGGGCAATTTCCAAACCGTTCAAGTCTGGCAGCATCAAGTCCAGCAAGATCGCGTCGAAATCTTCGCTCAAAGCGCGGTCCAAAGCCTTGCGGCCGTTGTTTTCCACTACGGTCTCATAGCCTTCGTGCTGGAGTTCGAGTTCGACGAAACGAGCCAGGTTCTTTTCGTCTTCAACAATTAAAATTTTCGGCATGTTTTTATCCCCTCATATCCTATTGATTTAATTTGGGTCTGCTGAATCCAAGTATAATCTTAAAGTATATTTTAATAATTCTAGGATAGCCCAAAATTAGCTTTTTAACAAGTCCCATAGAAAAACAAGTCCCCTGCCAGATTAATTTTCTCTGGAAAAAGACTTGTTTTTAAGGGAAGATTATTTTTCTTCGTCTTCGGCTTTATCTTTGTCTTCTTCAGCCTGCATCTTGTCCAAAAGACCCTGCAGCTGGGCGAAGGCCGGGTTGACCTGGTTCTTCTTCTGGCCGGCGAAGTCTTGTTCAGACATGACTTCCCAGCCCTGCCCTTCTGGGTACAGATCTTCTTCAGCTTCTTCCTTGGTCAAAACCGTGCTTGGAATATTCAGGAGCATATTGTCTTCCACGGCCGTCTGCACGTCAATGCGGTCACCATCCAGAGGAATGATCATCAAGCCCAGTTCTTTTTCTTCCTGGGTCGGTTCATGGTCGGAATAATTTTCCACGAAGCTAAATTTCTGCTTTAAAGGCACTGCTTCCAGGCTGCGGGAGGACGGAACCAAGAGGTCGGCTTCCACTTGGAAATTGCCAGTTACGAATGGTTCGTCATAAAAAAGCTGCCCTTCCACGTGGGCGCTTTTCACCTCGTAGACCAGGTCCTTGGCCCGCTGATAAAAGCCGTCAGCAAAAGTCAAATCAGCTGAGATCTGAGTCAATGGCTCCCGGCTGTTCTTGATTTGGAAAAATGAAAGTTCTAGCATTAATTTACCTCGAGTGGCCGCCGGCCAAAGTTCTGGTCAGCGCCAACAATCTGTTCAAATAAGCGGTCAACCCTAACCTGCAGGCCCAGGGTCCCTTCTTGGGCATTCTTGCGGTCCACCTTGGAAACGATGTCAACCGCGAAGTCTTTCCGCTGCTGCTTCAAATATTTCCGCCCCCGCTTGCTGTAAGCCAGAAGCATGGTGGAAACATGGTCATAGCTGCTTAAGACATCGGCTTCAGTCACGTTCAAAAGAGTATAAAGACTCAGTCTTCTTAACCTTGAATAGGTGTAGCGCTTGGACTTGACCCGGCGGAGGAAGTCAGCGAAGTTTTTAGCCAGGTGGATTTCCGCCTTAAACTTGTATTCCAGGCCCTCACTCATCTGATAGATCTGCTGCAATTCCTTGATTGAGGCTAATTCCAGCCGGTATTTAAGAAATGGGAAGAGCAGTTCCCAGTTGGGCAGGACCTTTTCCTGGTCAAAAGCGGCAATTTCCCCTTTTGGCAGCCACTGCTCCAACTCTGCCCGCTCAGCCCCGTTTAAAAGGAGGTTGCGGATGGCACTGGCGCTTTGGACAGCTGCTTCTCTTTGCAGGATGTCATCATGGCCGGCCCCAACCCGGTTGACCGGGCTGAGCTTTAAAGGCGAGCCCAGATTGGCATTAGCCACGGCATAAGCCAGGCCCAAAATTGCGTTGGGCTCACTGACTTCATGGCCGACTTCCCGGGCCACCATCTGGTTGTACTGGGTAGAATAAGTCTGGCTGTAGTCGGCGAATTCCTGCCTTTGCCGGGGGATCTTGGAGATCCGGTCGCCGAAATATTCAAAATTCAAGTTGGCGTCTTCAACCCCAAAGACCAGGTTCTTGGCCCCCAGCCGGGTTAAGAGGTCGACCCCGCCGGTAGCGAACATGTCGGCAGCTTGGACAGCATAGGAAAAAGGCAGCTCAAAGACCAGGTCAGCCCCGGCCTCAATGGCGCTGCGGGCCCTGGACCACTTGTCCAAGATGGCCATTTCCCCTCTTTGCACGTAATTGCCGGACATGACCGCGATAATGGGATCATCGCCGGCGATCAAGCGGGCCTGGTTCATCAGGAATTCATGGCCGCTGTGGAAAGGGTTATATTCAGCTACAATCCCGACAACGCTCATTGCCTAGTCTTCCTCGATTTCCACACGCTTGCCGTCAGCCCAGAGCTTTTCCAGGTTGTAGAAGGCCCGGGCATCTTCTGAGAAGATGTTGACAACAACGTCTCCCAGGTCAACCAGGAGCCATTCTGAGTCATGGTTGCCTTCAACCCGGTAGTCATAGAAATTAGCTTCGTGGCAGGCTTCGATGATGCTGTTGGCAATGGCGTGCAGCTGGCGGCTGGAAGTGGCGCTGGTGGCCACGAAATAGTCAGCCAAGATGCTGATGCCGCGCATGTCGTAGGCTTCGGTGTCTTCCCCGTGCCGTTCGCTGATTGCGTTTAAAACTAAGTCAAGTAATTCTTCGCTCTTCAAATTTTTCTCCTAATGTTTAGTTACTTTTAATTTATCTTTTTTACTCAGCTGCCCAGACATTGTAAGCAGCCAGAGTCCTTGGGTAGATCTTGCTTCTCTTTTGGGCTAAAAAGGCCAGAGTGTGGGCCAGTTCATAGCCAACCCCGGAAGCTAAATCCGCGTAGCTGGTCTTTCTGGCCTCTTCAACGCCGGCAAAGGTCCGGCCAGGCTCGATATAGTCAGCCACGAAGACGATCTGATCCAGGGTGGTCATTTCCACGTCCCCGGTGGTGTGCCGGTAGACAGCAGTCAAAATTTCCGGGTCAGTGATGCCGAGGTCGCGCTTGATGAACCAACTGCCCACGATCCCGTGCCAGATCGCCCGGTTCCAGTTTAAAAGGTCTGGGTCAAAGCCTTCTTCCTTGATGACCTTGATGTATTCTTCAACTGGAATCTGCTTGGCATAGTCGTGGACAAAACCGGCCAAAGCCGCCTTGTCTTCATCATAGCCGTTCAATTTGGCCAGAGTCCGGGCAGTTTCACTGACGCGGACGCAGTGGGCAAAGCGCTTTTCATCCATCATGCTCTTTTCCTTGGCCACCAATTCACTGCTGGACAAGGGAGAATAGGTTTCCTTAAAAACTGGATCAGTCACGGTAAAGCCCCTTTTCTTCAATATATTCGCGGACCTTGTCCGGTACCAGGTAGCGGATTGAGGTCCCAGTTGAAACAGCCCGGCGAATGGCGGTTGAGCTGAGCCGGATATCCGGAGCGTCAACCCATATCATGGAATACTGGGGATCTTGCGGGTAGCCCGGCCGGCGGATGCCGACCAAGGTAGCCAATTTGGCCAGTTCATCAGCGTTCTTCCACTTGTGGAAGCTGTTGACCTGGTCGCTGCCCATGATCAAGTAATAGGTGTTTTCCGGCGCCTTCTTGGTTAAATAGCGCATGGTATCAATCGTGTAAGAAACGCCGCCTCTGAAGAGTTCCAGCAGCTTGACCCTGAAACGGGGGTTGTCCCGGGTAGCCAAATCCAGCATGGTGGCCCGGTCGCGGGCGGACACGTTTAAGGGAGCGTCCTTATGCGGGGGAATATTGTCCGGGATGAACCAGACTTCATCCAGGTGCAGCTTGGTCATGGCCTGCTCAGCGGCGACCAAATGGGCCATGTGCACCGGATTGAAGGTACCGCCCATGATGCCGATCTGCTTGCCTTTCCGCTGGCTCTCAGCCGTCTGCACTTTTACTTGCGTTTCTTTACTGAAATCTACCAATGAATCCATGTTACATCCTCTAAATCAAAGCTCTTCTGGTTCCCAAGCCGATTCCGCCCGGCGTGTAGGCCTTGATCACGCAGCCTTCCGGCACGGTGATGAAGCCTACCCCGGCAAATAATACATCGCTGCGGTACTTGATGGAGTACTCCTGCCCTTTAAGCGGCGGCAGGTCGCTATTTGGCCCTGGCGGAGACAGCAACTCACCCACGTGCTTTTGGTAAAATTCGTCCGCCTTCTCCGTCTTGGTCCGGTGGATGTACATGCCCCGGGCAGCATAGATGGTAAAGCTGGTTGACGGCCCCTTCAGGTAGTCAATTCTCCCCAGGCCGGCCAAGAAGATGGTATTGCCTGGCAAAAGCTGATAAGTAGCCGGCTTAAGTGGCTTCTTTGGAGAAGCCAGGTCCAAATCTTTCGGGTTCAGCCGGCTGGCCAGCTGCTTGTCAGTCAAGATCCCTGGGGTGTCGACCAAGAAGTGACCGTTGTCCAAAGGAATTTCGATCTGATCCAAAGTAGTTCCCGGGAAGCGGGAAGTGGTGATCAAGTCCTGGACGTCCCCCATTTCATCGATAATAGCGTTGATCAAGGTAGACTTGCCGACATTGGTCGTGCCGACGAAGTAGACGTCCTGGTCCTGGCTGTGCTTGTTCAAGTAGTTGATCAAAGTGTCCAGGTTCTTCTTCTTGGCCGCAGAGATTAGGAAGATGTCCTTTGGGTAGAGGCCCATCCGGTTGGCTTCCTGCCGCATCCAGTCCTTGATCTTGCTTTCCTTGGAATTCTTCGGGAAGAGGTCCAGCTTGTTGCCGACCAGGATAAAGTCATTATTGCCGACAAAGCGCTTCAAAGAAGAAATCAGCGAGTTGGAGAAGTCAAACAGGTCCACCACGTTGACGATCAAGGCCTTCTTTTCCGCCATGGTGTTCAGAAGTGCTAAAAAGTCATCATTGTCCAGGGAGACCGGCATGATCTCATTGTAGTGGCGCAAGCGGAAGCAGCGCTGGCAGTAGACTTCTTCTCTTTCACCATTTTCCACCTTGGCCAGGGCACTGGCCGGCAGGTAGCCTGGCAGCTGCTTGTCCTGGCTCTGCAGAGCCGCGCCGCAGCCGATGCAGCGAATTTCTTCACTCATGTCTGAGTTTTCCTCCTTAAATTTCATCTTCCTTAATTATATCTGAAAGCCGGCATTTAACAAAGAAAAAGCGCACCTAGCCAAGCTAGATGCGTTTCTTCCAAAGAATTAAGCCAAAGCCTTCTTAGCAGTTTCTGCTAAAGCGGCAAAAGTCTTTTCGTCGTTGTAGGCGATGTCAGCCAACATCTTACGGTTCATGTCAACACCAGCCAGCTTCAAGCCGTGCATCATCTTTGAGTATGACAAGCCGTTTTGACGAGCAGCTGCGTTGATCCGGGCGATCCACAGTCTTCTGAATTCGCTCTTGCGCTTCTTACGGTCGCGGAATGCGTACTTGTATGAAACGAACAATTGAGTGCTTGCAGCCTTAAATTGAACGTGCTTTGAACCACGGTAACCCTTGGCAAGCTTCAAAACCTTCTTACGACGTGCGCGTGTAACGGTACCACCTTTAACTCTTGGCATCTGAAAATCCTCCTAATATCGTTAGTGTATTAAAAAATAGTAAATTAACGCATTTGGGAAAGCATTTGCTTGATGCGCTTCAAGTCGCTGCGTGAAACCATAGCGGCTTTTCTCAAATGACGACGTTGCTTCTTGGTCTTACCGTGGAAACGGTGGCCAGTGAAGGCGTGGTGGCGCTTCAAACCGCCGTTACCAGTTCTCTTAAAACGCTTAGCTGAAGCGCGGTGGGTTTTCATCTTTGGCATGGTAAAATTCCTCCAATTAACTATTTTTTGTTTTTGTCTTTATCACTCTTAGGACTGAGCATTAAAAACATTTGACGGCCTTCCATCTTTGGCCGGCTGGTTACAACAGCAATATCCGAAGTTTCTTCGGCCATCTTTTCCAGCACTTGTTGTCCTAATTCCTTGTGCGTGATTGCCCGGCCTCTGAAACGAATCGAAACACGAACCTTGGCGCCTTCTTTTTCTAAGAACTTGCGTGCATGCTTCAACTTGGTTTCGAAGTCATTGCCTTCAATCGTCGGACTCAAACGGATTTCCTTAACACTGACCTGCTTGGAATTCTTGCGTGATTCCTTCAGCTTCTTTTGCTGTTCGAACCGGTACTTACCATAATCAAGAATCTTTGCTACAGGCGGCTTGGCGTTTGGTGAAATCAAAGCCAGATCGAGGCCAGCATCGCTCGCTTGGCGCAGAGCTTCATTTCTTGACACGACCCCAACTTGTTCACCTTCAGCGTTGATCAGCCGAACTTCACGAGCGCGGATGCTTTCGTTAAGGATCATGTTGTTTTGTTTCTGTGGTATAACTGTTCACCTCCATGTTAATTTCGAGGACAAGAAAAAAGCGGGCATATAGCACCCGCCTTTAAAATCAACAGAAAATATCGATTTGCCCAGAGGTTAAATAACTTAGGCGAGAAGCGGGGGCTTCTTCTTGTTCTCAACTTCTACTATTGTACTAGGTCTAAGATTGCCCGTCAAGGGCTAATTTTACTTTCAGCCCGATTGCTTGGAGCATTTCTTTAACGACTTTCTCTGCCAACGGCAGGCTTAATCTTTCATTGATCTCATGCGAATCTTTGGCTTTAATTTCCTCAATTAACAATATCGTAAACTTGTAAAATATAATATTGTAAATTGTATTATTGCTAACGAGGTGTTTTAATGTTTATCGGCAGAAATCAAGAGCTTACAGCTTTGAATAAGCTCTATCAAGAAGACAGTTTTCAATTTGCGGTCATCTATGGACGCCGTCGTATCGGAAAAACGAGCTTGATCAACCAATTTCTTAAAGGCAAGCGAGCTATCTATTTTACTGGCCTTGAAGAAAAAATTCAGGATAGTTTATCTCGTTTTTCTGACGCGATTCACGCCTACGAAGATCCCAGCTATCTGGATGGACCCAATTTTGCCTCCTTTGAGCAGGCCTTCAAATATCTCGTTCACCTCTCTGAGAAAAATGACCGTTTGATCTTAGTCATCGATGAATTTCCTTACCTGGCAAAAGCCTATCCGCCAATCAGTTCAATGCTGCAATCCTACATCGACCATTATTTCAAACAGAACAAACTCTTTCTTATCCTCTGCGGCAGCTCCATGTCCTTCATGGAAAAGCAGGTCCTTGGCTACAAGAGCCCCCTTTATGGCCGCAGAACTGCCCAGTTTAAGCTGAAGCCCTTCAGCCTGCATGATGCCGAAGAATTTTTCCCGCAATTAAATAAGGAAGAAGTTTTTGAACTCAATGCTATCACCGGCGGAATCCCCCTCTACCTCTCCCTAATGTCTCCAGAAAAATCCCTTAGAGACAACATCAAGGACAACTTTCTGACAACCAGCGCCATGCTCTATGCCGAACCGATGAGTCTGCTCAATCAAGAACTCCGCGAGCCTGCAAGCTATAGCTCCATCATTAGTGCCATCGCGGCCGGGGCCAGCCGGCAGTCAGAGATCTCAACTAAAACTGGTATTGCTAGCGGAGCCCTTAGCCCTTACCTGGACAATTTGATCGACCTGGGCATTGTCGAAAAACGGGTGCCGGTTACGGAAATTGATAAAGCCAGAAGCCGGAAGACCATCTATGCAATAAAAGATGGCATGTTCCGCTTCTGGTATACTTTCGTCGGCAAACGGGTCAGCTTTATCGAACGAGGGATTACCGAGCCGATTTTGGATTACATCATAAAGCAGCTCCCCCACTTCATGGGACCAGAATTTGAAAAACTCTCCCAAGAATACCTCTGGTCCAAGCTGTTTGATCCAGACCTGGTGCCAGAGCCTTTTGTCAACTTAGGCAACTGGTGGGGGCCTGACCCAAAGGAAAAGAAGCAAGTGGAAATGGACATAGTCGGTTTCGATGACCAAAAGCTGAACGGCTACTTTGGCGAATGCAAGTGGAAAAACGAACCGATCTCCGCGGATATCCTCGAAACCCTCATCTACCGGAGCAGCCTCTTCCCTACTCCTAAGAAAAATTACTATCTATTCTCCAAGACCGGCTTTACTGACAAATGCCGCCAGCTGGCCCAGCAAGTTGACTGCCACTTAATCAGCTTCGACATGATGTAAATCCAAATAAAGAAGCACATACGCAAAAACATCCCGCCTCAGAGTTGAGACAGGATGTTTTTTATGTCAGAAAGGGTTCAACTTTATAAGAAAGGAATTAGTCTTCGCGGGAGTAGTTTGCTACGTCCTCGCTCAGCTTGTCCATGAATTCAGCCAGGCTTTCGGAGTTTTGTTCTTCAGTCCCGTAAGGACGGACGTTAACCGTGCCGGCGTTCATTTCATCATCCCCAAGCACCAGAGTGTAAGGTACCTTTTGGGTTTGTGATTCACGGATCTTGTAGCCCAGCTTTTCGTTTCTGAAGTCGATTTCAGCTCTGAAGCCCTTGGCTACCAGTTCATCGCGAACCTTCTTAGCATAGTCTGAGTGAGCGTCCAGGTTAACTGGAATGATTTCAGCTTGAACAGGAGCCAGCCAAGTTGGGAAGGCACCCTTGTAGATTTCAGTCAGGTAAGCAATGAAGCGTTCCATAGTGCCGACGATCCCGCGGTGGATCATAACTGGACGGTGTTCTTCACCATCAGCGCCGATGTATGACAGTTCAAAGCGTTCTGGCAGCATGAAGTCCAGTTGGATGGTTGACATGGTTTCATCGTTGCCCAAAGCAGTCTTGGTTTGGATGTCCAGCTTTGGACCGTAGAAGGCAGCTTCACCTTCAGCTTCAACGTAGTCCAGGCCCATGTCGTCCATGGCTGCCTTCAGCATGCTTTGGCTTCTTTCCCACATTTCATCGTTGGCAAAGTACTTGTCAGTGTTCTTTGGATCCCGGTATGAAAGACGGAAGTAGTAGTCATTGATGTCGAAGTCGTGGTAAACGTCCATGATGATTTGCAAAGTTCTGGCAAATTCTTCTTGCACTTGGTCCAGAGCTACAAAAGTGTGACCGTCGTTCAGAGTCATTTCCCGGACACGTTGCAGACCTGACAAGGCACCAGACTTTTCGTAGCGGTGCATCATCCCCAGTTCAGCAATCCGGATTGGCAGTTCCCGGTAGGACCGGATGTGGTGCTTGTAGATTTGGATGTGGGATGGGCAGTTCATTGGCCGCAATTCCAGCATTTCGCCTTCACCCATGTCCATTGGCGGGAACATGTCTTCCCGGTAGTGAGCCCAGTGGCCGGAAGTCTTGTAGGCATCCAGGTTCATCAAAACTGGCGTGTAAACGTGTTGGTAGCCGGCTGCGACTTCCTTGTCCACGATGTAACGTTCAATGATCCGGCGGATAGTGGCACCCTTTGGCATCCAGTATGGCAAACCTGCCCCAACCTTAGGGTCAACGAAGAAGAGATCCAGGTCCCGGCCGATAGTCCGGTGGTCTCTTTCCTTGATTTCTGCCCGCCGCTTAAGGTCAGCTTCCAAGTCAGCTTCCTTGAAGAAGGCAGTCCCGAAGATTCTTTGCAGCATTGGATTTGAGCTCTTGCCCTTCCAGTAGGCGCCAGCTACTGACAAAAGCTTGAACTTCTTGATCTTGCCAGTGTTTGGCAACAGCGCGCTAAAGCCAAAGTCAACGAAGTCGCCCAGCTTGTAGGCGTCAACCACGTCGCCTTCCTTGGCCAAAAGTTCGCTCTTGTATGGGTCGTCCTTGAAGGCCTCAGCCAGTTCGCTCTTAGCTACTTGAACGTGTTCAATGGCTTCGCCGTTCTTGATAGCCTTTTGCAGGACCTTTTCCAGGTCTGGCAATTCAGTAACCTTGATTTGGTCTTCCTTGTCAGTTTCGATGAAGAAGCCGTCTTCTGAAACTTCAGCCTGGCCCAGCTTGATTTCCGGGTACTTGTCCTTAACCAAGGCTTCCAAAACGAAGGCAACAGTTGCCCGCAAAACGCTCAAGCCTTCAGCGTCCTTGTTAGTCAAAATGGCAACTTCGTGGTCAGCGTCCAGCTGGAAGTCAAGGGGCTTGATTTCCCCGTCAACCTTGCCGGCAACGGCGTTCTTAGCCAGGGAAGTTGAGATGCTGGAAGCAAGGTCAGCAACGGAAACAGCTGCGTCAAATTCTTTCTTTGAGCCATCTGGCAGAGTCAAAGCAAAACTCATTGGTTTAAATCCTCCAAAAACAAAAAAGTCCCGAGCACAAATACATGCTCGGGACGATTAATCATCGTGGTTCCACCCAAAATTCAGGCCTAAAGCGGCCTCTCTTATTGGACTGATAACGGCGTCCAACCTTGTCATTTATCTTTTGGGATCATAGAAGGTGGGGTTCCTCCCAAATGGGGGCTTTCAGAACTGGGCCCCTCTCTCTGAAGCAGGAGTAATCATGTCTTCTATTTACTTTTCGATTATACCCCCTTGCCCAAATAAGACAAGGCTTTTTTGCCATTTTTTTCAAAAAACTAAGGCAGACGGCGGTTGTTCCCGTAAACGACCACTTCTTTAGCCAAATAACGGACTCTTTGCATCAGCCGGGCCGCCTTGACCGGGTCATCCGCGTTCTTGGTCGCGCTGAAGTGGCTCTCCAGGGTCTTCATGTCAAAGTTGGAGCTGAAGAAGGTCGGCAGGTCATTGTCCATCCGGGCCTGGAGAATCACGCCTAAAACATCGTCTCTTGACCAGGGACTGAGGGTCTCGGCCCCGATATCGTCCAAAATCAAGACATCGCAAGCCGCCAGGCGCTGGATTTCCGCCTGCAGGCTGTTGTCGCCAAAGTGGCTAGACAGACCTGCGATAAAGGTCGGCATGTGCAAAAAGATCACCCTGCCGCCCATTTCCGCTACCCGGTTGGCCAGGCCCGCTAAAATATAGGTCTTCCCAACCCCGAAGTCCCCGCTTAAATAGAGGCCCTTGGCATGGGGATTGCTCTGGTAGGCCTGCAAAAAGGCCCCCACTTCAAACAAGGCCTGCTTGCGGTCATCGGCCATGTCCAAGTCGGCCAGCTTGACCCGGCGCAATTTCTCCGGCAGGTCAATCAACTCAATCCGCCGCTTGGCTGCTGCTTCTTTGTCCCGGCGCTGCTTGTCCTGGCTGGCCTGGTAACGGATCCCGATTAACGGACCCTCCATGAAAAGCTGGGGCAAATAGCCGCTGATCACCTTGTCGTGACCGTCTTTTTGCCGGCAGTATTCATAGAGGCTGGCAAAGCTGGCGTCTACGCTCTCCTTGGTCAGCTGGTCCTGGTGGGCCTTCAGAAAGGCCCGGACGTCAGGGTCAGCGAAGACCTGCTTTTTTATCTTATCAAATGATTCCGCCGAAAAATCCTGCCCGTTCTTGGCTGCCGCGGCCTTAGCCGCGTCACTCAACATATCGCCAATTGCTCTCATCTAATCACCCTTACTTGTCTTTCTTATCCGGACCCTGCAGCATCTTCCGCAGGTCCTCATCAGAAATGTTGACCGGCTGGACAAACTGCTTCTTATTCCAGTCAGTCCCCTGTTCAAGCCGCCGGCTGCCTGAATATGCCGGGTAGTTCTTCTTTTGCCCTAACTGGGCCTGCTTCTTCCCAGCGCGCAGGTGCTTGATAGCAGCTTCCGGTGTCGTGATCCCCTTTTGCAGCCAGTCGTTAGCAATCCGGTAGGCCAAGTCCTGGGTCAAAACTGGCTGGTAGGTAAGGCAGGTGTAGACCAGAACATTGATCAAGCCATGGTTTAAGCGAATCTGCCCGTCCAGGTTATTGACGATCTGCCGCTCTCTGGCCGTGGTAAAGCCGCCCTTCTCCTGCTTCATGTCATCCAAAAAATTAATCGGCGATTTAGAAGTAACCAGGTCTAAAAGCTGCTGGTCTTGCTGGTCCACGCTCGGCCGGTCCTGCTTTTCTTCCTGGCGCTTGATTATCTGCTTGCGGCGGTGGTCAGCCTTGTAGTTGTAGTTGAGGCTCTTTCTGATTGCCGCGGCGTCCAGCTGGTAGCTGCCATGCAGGGTTGGCAGGGTTTCGTTGATAAACTCTTCCTCGCTTAAGCCATAAAGCTCCATAATGGACCGGATTTCGTCTTTTTGCCGGTCAATCTCGCTTTCCGGGATCTGGTAAGTCGCGAAGCGGTCTTTCAAATACTGCCAGTCGATCTGCTTTAAGTTGACCTGGGCTTCCTCCGTCTTCTGGCCGGCATTTTCCTCAGCCGCCTTTTGGACGTCTTCAGAAGGATTGATGGCCTCATTTTCCGGCAAGCGGAAGACTTCAAAAAAGGAAGCGGAAACTTCTTCTAGGTTGTCCAGCTGCCGCTCCTTGACCTGAGCCTGTTTGGCAAATTCCCGGGACAGCTGGCTGAAGCGGACCCCGCCAACTTTTTCTTTTAAGAGGCTGGCCAGAAGCGAAGTGTTGAAAAATTCACTGGCATCCGGCACGGCATGCAGCTTAAAGGCCAAAATATCTCCCAAGCGGAGATTGTGGCTGACATAGGTCTTTAAGAGCCCCACAGCTTCCAGCTTATGCAGGGCCTGCCAGAGCTGGCGGAGGCTGCAATCCAGGTCTTCTTGCAGGCTATACAGGGCACTTGAAGCCGACAGAGACCGATAAGGATCAAAGTCCTGGACCAGAGTCTGGTAGAGGGCAACCCCTAAAGCCCCGATCAAAGGCTGGTAAAGCTTGATTAAAACCTGCCCTTGCCCTGACTGGTCGGCCAGCTCATTTAAAACGACGTACCTGAGGCGGGGATTGGAATTTTCGTACATGGACTACTTGGCCTTACTATGCCGGTCCATCATGTCCTCCATGGTCTTCATGAAGCTGGACATGTCAGTGAACTGGCGGTAGATGGAGGCAAAGCGGATGTAGGCCACGTCGTCGATGTCGGCTAATTGATCCATGACCAGTTCCCCGATTTCCTTGGAGTAGATTTCGCTGACTCCTTTAGCCCGGATCCGGTTTTCAACATTGTCGACCAGCTTGTTGAGCTGCTCGCTGGTTACCGGCCGCTTCTGACAGGCAGCCGCCACCCCGTTCAGGATCTTTTCCCGGCTGAAGGCCTCTCTGGTGCCGTCGTTCTTGATCACCAAAAGGGGTGACTGTTCCACCCGTTCAAAAGTCGTAAAGCGGTAGCCGCAGTTTTCGCATTCCCGCCGCCGGCGGATGGTCCGCCCTTCGTCAGTCGGCCGGGAGTCAATAACCCGGGAGGCGTTTTGATGGCAATTTGGACAAAGCATTATGAAGCTCCTTTCACGCGATAGTTTTCAGCAGATTGCTCAATTTGTCTCTTAGTTCTTCTATTGTACCAGTATTTTCAAGGACATAGCTAGCCAACAGGCGTTTTTCCCCTAAGGGCAGCTGGGCCTGCATCCGCCTTTTAGCTTCAGCTTGGCTTAAAGAGTCCCGCTTCATCAAGCGGTCTAGCTCCACTTCTTCCGGCGCCGCGATCAAAAGAACAGCGTCAAAGTAGTCCTGCCAGCCAGCCTCAAAGAGCAGGGGGACATCGATGACGCAAACAGAAGCCTGGCTGGCCTGCATCTGCTTTTGAACTTCTTTTAAGACTTCGCCTTGGGTAATTTCAGACAGTTTTACCAAAGCTTTAGGATTGGCAAAGACATACTGGCCCAGCTTCTTGCGGTTAAGACTCTTATCTTCATTAAAGAAGTCCGGCCCGAATTCTTCTAAGATCCTTTGCCAGGATACCTGGCCCACTTCGGCCTGCTGGTGAGCGATCAAGTCGCTGTCGATAACCTGGCATCCCAGCTCTTTTAATATCCGGCTGGCGGTCGACTTGCCCGTGGCAATCCCGCCGGTCAGTCCCAGATAAAAAGTCATCTAATCTTTTACCTCTTTTGACAATGCAGGCAGTAGGTGGTTCCCCGCCCGCTGATCTTGATCTTGACAAAGTCTTCCCCGCAGCGCGGGCATGGCTGTCCCTCCTTGCCATAGACCTTGAGCTTTTCCTGGTAGTGGCCGGCTTCCCCTTCCGCGTTTAAGAAGCTGTGGACGGTCGTGCCACCGTATTTAGTAGCTTCTTCTATGGTTTCATTGATGGCTGTATAAAGGCGCTTAACCTGGCCCTTGCTTAATTCGTTAGCTGGTGTTAAGGGGTTGATCCGGCTTTGCCAGAGGACTTCATCAACATAAATGTTGCCCAGGCCTGCCACCAAGGTCTGGCCCATGAGCAGGCTCTTGATATTCATGCTCCTCTTCTTCAAGCCTTTTGCAAAATAGTCCAGGGTAAATTCCGGAGTATTTGCTTCAAGGCCCAAATTCTTTAAACCGGTTACCTGGAATTCAGTTCCAGTTTCCACCAATTGCAGGCGGCCGAATTTACGGACGTCCGCGTAGCGGAGGCTGCTTCCATCGGTAAAGGCAAATTGCAGGTGTTCATGCTTGTCTACCGGTGAATCCCAGGTCGCTAGATGGTACTTGCCTTCCATCCGCAAATGGGAAACGATGGTCAAGTCACCTAAACGGAAGAGCAGGAATTTGGCATAGCGGTCAACCGCCGTAAAGGTCTTGCCCTTTAACTCCTTTTTAAAAGTTTCCGGGTCACCGGTGATGACCTTGTCGTACCAAATATCGACATGGTCGATCGTCTTACCCACGACCAAGGGCCGCAGGGTCCGGCGGACCGTTTCAACTTCTGGCATTTCTGGCATTTTTTACCTCCTACTTTGCTTCATACCAGTCATGGCCCCAGCCGGCGTCAGCGACTAAAGGCACATCCAACTTAACAGCTGCCTGCATGACTGACGGGACAATCTTCTGGATCGTCTCTAATTCATCAGCTGGCACGTCAAAGATCAATTCGTCGTGGACCTGGACGACCATCTTGGTCTTTAATCCCAGTTCATCCAGCTTCTTTTGCATGTTGATCATGGCAATCTTCATGATGTCGGCGGCTGACCCTTGGATTGGGGAGTTGATCGCCGTTCTTTCCGCGAAAGAGCGGACATTGAAGTTCTTGGCGTGGATATCTGGCAGATAGCGGCGGCGGTGCATGATGGTTTCCGCGTAGCCTTTTTCTCTGGCGTCTTTAACGGCCCGGTCCATGTAGGCCTGGATGCCTGGGTATTGGTCAAAGTATTCGTCGATGAATTCCTTGGCCTGCTTGCGGGAGATGTCCAGGTTCTTGGAAAGGCCGTAGTCAGAGATTCCGTAGACGATCCCAAAGTTGACAGCCTTAGCCCGCCGTCTTTGGAGCGGCGTTACTTCATCAACGCTACTTAAGTGGAAGATCTTCATGGCCGTGTGGGCGTGGATGTCGTAGCCGGTCTTGAAGGCTTCCTGCATGTTCGGGTCTTCTGAGACATGGGCTAGGACACGGAGCTCGATTTGGGAGTAGTCGCAGGAGTAGATATAGCCATCCGGACTTGACGGGACAAAGGCCTTTCTGATCTGCTTGCCTTCTTCCGTTCTGGTTGGGATATTCTGCAAGTTAGGGTCAACTGAAGACAGGCGGCCAGTTGCCGTCAAAGTCTGCAGATAGCGGGTGTGGATGCGGCCGTCACGCTCATCGATAACGTCTAAGAGGCCCTTAACGTAGGTAGACTGGATCTTGGAAATCTGCCGGTATTCCAGGATATCGCTGACGACTGGACTTTGCTCCTTCAACTGGTTCAAGACTTCAACTGAAGTGGAGTAACCAGTCTTGGTCTTCTTGATGACTGGCAGGCCCAGCTTTTCAAAGAGGATAACCCCCAGCTGCTTTGGTGAATTCAAGTTGAATTCTTCCCCGGCTTCCTTGTAGATTTTCTCTTCCAGTTCCTTTAAACGGACAGCAAAGTCGTTTTCCAGTTCCTTTAAGCGGGAAGGCTGAACCTTGATCCCGTTCATCTCCATCTTGGCCAGGACTCTGGCGGTTGGCAGTTCGATTGAATCGTAGAGGTCATCTTGCTCATGGTCCTTTAACTGCTTTAAAAGACTGTCCTTCAAAGCCGCAATGGCCGCAGTCTTGCCGGCCAGGTGGTTGAAGAAGACCGCGTCGTCTGCCGGAATCTTGGCATTCTTCCCCTTCCCGTAGACTTCCAGGTCGGTCTTCAGGTCATAGTAGTCGTAACCTTGAACCAGTTCACCCAGGTCATTGGAATTTTTCTCATTGTCAACCAGGTAAGAAGCCAGGAGCAGGTCAAAGGATAAGCCCGTAGCCTTAATTCCCAGCCGGTAAAGACCGTAAGTGGTCCGCTTTAAGTCAAAGATGTTCTTTTGAACAGCAGAATCTTCCAGTATTTCTTTTAAGGGGCTTTCCTGCAAGAGGAAGACGTCCCGGCTGACGAAAGTTTCCCCGCCGATTTTCAAGGCAAAGCCGGCAAAGTCAGCCAGGTGGTAATTGTCGCCAAACATAGCCAGGTAGAAGGTAACCTCAGAGGCCTTTGGCAGCTGGTCTAAGTTATCAGCACTGAGAACAATATAGTCCTGCTTTTTGACCTCCGTCTTGCTTTCAGTCAGCTCGCCTTTTTGGGCTAAATCAGCCAGGAAGCGGCGGAAGTTCATCTTTTCGTAAAAGCGGCGGAGGTCGTCGACATTGCTGCCCTCATAGCTAAGCTCATCAAGGGTTACTTCCACCGGGCTGTCGCAGTTGATGGTGGCCAGCTTTTTACCCAAAAGGGCATTATCCTTGCCGGCGATCAAGTTTTCCTTCAGCTTGGACTTCTTCATTTCATCAACGTGTTCATACAAGTTCTCCACGCTGCCGTATTCCTGGATCAATTTAGAAGCAGTCTTGGGGCCGACCTTGGCCACGCCTGGGTAGTTGTCAGACGGGTCGCCCATCAAAGCCTTCATGTCGATGAATTCAGTCGGGGTCACCCCGTTGACTTCCTTCATATGGTCTGGAGTGAAGGCTTCCAGCTTGGTTACCCCGGACTTGGTCACGTAGACGGTGACGTGGTCACTGGCCAATTGGGTCAAGTCCTTGTCCCCGGAAACAACCGCCACTTCATAGCCGGCTTCGGCCCCTTTTTTAGCCATAGTGCCGATGATGTCGTCGGCTTCATAGTTGGCCAGTTCGTAGCTCTTGATCCCCATGTCCTTGAGCATTTCCCGCAGGTAAGGGAGCTGTTCGGAGAGCTCTGCCGGGGTCTTGTCCCGGCCGCCCTTGTAGTCTTTGTACATGGCGGTTCTGAAGGTGGTCTTGCCGGCGTCAAAGGCCACCAGGATATGGCTTGGGTCTTCCTGCTTCAGGACCACGTCCAGCATGTTTTTAAAGGCATAGAGGGCGTTGGTGTGGAGACCTTCTGGATTCTTAAACTTGTCCAGCTGCTGGTACATGGCGAAAAAGGCCCGGAAGGCCACGGAATTGCCATCGATTAAAAGTAACTTCTTCTTGTTCATTGTCATTCCTTACAAAATAAAAACTGTCAAAACACCTATATGTATTTTAGCAGTTTTTACACGTTCGTTAATTATTTAGGCCCGCCTTCTGTTTTCACCGGCTTGGCTCAGGGCCACGATAGCTGAAGTCAGAGAAGTCCCGATGGCGCCGGCCACAGTCCTGGCAAATACCGGAAAAATACAGCAAAAAAACAAGCCGCTGACTTAGTCAACGGCTTGTCTGCTGCTTATCTTACTTTTCCAGCATTTCTTCAAATGCCACTTCATATTTAGGTATGTCGCCGGCACCCATGAAGACGATGCAGTCGCCCTTGTAGGCCAAAAGATCCTTCAGATTGTCGAAGTCGATGACTTCAGCACCTGGAATCTGGCTGGTGATGTCTTCACTCTTGATATCGCCCGCCTTTTCTCTGGCTGACCCGTAGATCGGCGTCAAGAAGGCCTTGTCGACCCCCTTCAGAATTTCCACGTATTCTTCTTCGAATTCCTTGGTTCTGGAGTAAGTGTGCGGCTGGAAGATGGTAACCAGCTTCCGGTCCGGGAACTTCTGCCGGGCAGCTTGAATCGTAGCCCGCAGTTCAGTTGGGTGGTGGGCGTAGTCATCAATAACCACCGTGTCGCCGAAGTCCTTTTCGCTGAAGCGGCGCTTGGCCCCAGTGTACTTGACCAGACCCTTTCTGACTACATCAAGGTCGATGCCTTCAGTAAAGGCAATAGCAATAACGGCCGTAGCGTTCATCACATTGTGGTCACCAAAAAGGTGGATGGTGAATTCGCCTAAGTCTTCCCCGTGAGCCCGGACATGGAACTTGGCTCCTTCAGTGGTCTTGACCACGTCAAAGGCCTGGAAGTCATCGCTGTCCTTCAAGCCGTAAGTGTACTTCTTGGCCGTCTTTGGCTGGATCTTCTGCAGGCGTTCGTCATCGCCCCAGACAAAAAGCCCCTTCTTAGTCTGGTCAGCCGCTGTCTGGAAGGCTGAGGCATAGTCGTCTCTGTCCTTGAAGTAGTCAGGGTGGTCAAAGTCGACATTGGTCATGATCTGGTAGTCCGGGTGGTAGGCCAGGAAGTGCCGCCGGTATTCGTCAGCTTCGTAGACGAAGAAGCGGGAGTCCTTGACCCCCTTCCCCATCCCGTCACCAATCAGGAAGGAAGTCGGAGCGGCTTCACCCAAAACCGTTGCCAAAAGGCCGGTGGTTGAAGTCTTGCCGTGGGAACCCGCAACCCCGATACTGGTGTACTGCTGGACGATTTCTTCAACCGTGTCCGGGTAACTTTGCCACTTGATGCCCTTTTCCTCGCAGGCGGCAACTTCAATGTTGTCGCTCTTGAAGGCGTTGCCCTTGACGATCACCTGGCCGCTTTCCTTGATGTTGTCCTTGGAGAAAGAAGCAACTTCAATCCCGGCGGCTTGCAGCGGGTCCTGGGTGAAGGTGTACTTGTCGATGTCGCTGCCGGCAACCTTGTAGCCCAGGTCGTGCAAAATCAAGGCCAAGGAAGCCATCCCGGTCCCCTTGATCCCAATAAACCAAATTTGTTTAGTCTTGTCTAACATTTTTTCGCTCCATTTGTTTCAAACGTTCGACCCTTATTTTATCATTCTTGGGCTAAGAAAAAAGAGCTCCGGGCCATAATCAGCCGAAAGCTCTTCGTTTTTTGCCGTTTTTTAACAATTATAGGGTGATGACGCCGCTGGCCAGCAGTTCGTCACACTTGGTCGGTTCAAATTCGTCACCTATCTTGAAGCTGTCCGGAACAACCATGATCCCCCGCTTTTGCGGAGCATGAGCCAAGCCCAGTTCTCTGGCTGAGCAGATCATCCCGTCTGATTCAACCCCGCGCAAGGCACCTGGCCAAATCTGGGCCCCAGTTGGCATCAAAGTGCCAGGCAGTGCTACAACAACCTTTTGCCCTTGGGCGATGTTTGGTGCCCCGCAGACGATTTGGTGGTCTTGACCATCGCCGACGTCAATTTGCGTTACGTGCAGGTGGTCAGAGTCCGGGTGGGCAGCGCATTCCTTAACGTAGCCGTAAACCAAAGTTGGCTTGGCCACAGTCAGCTTGTCGGAAAAACCAACGCTGGCCAGTTTTTCGTTCAAGGCTGCGACTTGGTCTTCGTCCAGCTTGACTTCGCCATTTGGCAGCTTGTCGTAGTCCAAAACTTCGTTTACGTTAAAGAAGTTGAAGCCAGTCAATTCGCCCTTGCCGTCCGTAACCCGGGTTACGTCAGCCTTTTCTTCAAAATTGCTTTCGCCATCGCCTTGCGCCAAGATAACGATCAAAGTGTTGGGATAGCTTACTTTGTTAATACTAGTGATCATTTGATCTCAAGTCCCCTCTTATCTAGTCAAGCGACCGCAAAAATGCTTCTATTTCCTGCTTGGTCTTGCGGTCTCCATTAACTAGTCTACCAATTTCTTGCCCATCTTGGTAGACAACAAATGAAGGAATTCCCATAATGTTCATTTCCTTGCACAAGTCGATGGAGCCGTCCCGGTCGATCTTGATGAACTTGCTGTCTGCAAAGTCAGCTTCAATTGCTGGCATGGCCGGGTCCAAAAAGCGGCAGTCTGGGCACCAGTCAGCGGAAAATTCGACAACCGTCCGGCCGCTCTTGACTAAGTCCGCCAGCTTTGCTTGGTCAACTACTTTATATTCTTCCATATTTACCTCCTGCTTACTTTTAATAAGAGAAATATTTACTAGCTATTTTAACCGATTTTCCCGGCAAAGGGAAATTTTTTACTTGGCCAGAAAGCCCGCGTGCAGGCAGTAGATCGGCTGCCCCTTGCTGGCAAACTTGTGCTCATACTCAGTTTCCACGTTCTTTTCCACGATTTCTTCGCTTTCGTGGTGGAGGTCAACTGACACGAAGTCAAAGTGCATCCCGTAATTGTTCATGCTCTTGACGCTGTAGGCAAACAGGCCGGAGTTGTCGGTCTTGAATTCAATCACCCCGTCGCCGGTCAAGACCGCCTGGTACTTGGCTAAAAAGTCCTTGTAGGTCAAGCGGCGCTTTTCATGCCGGCTCTTTGGCCAGGGATCGCTGAAGTTGAGGTAGATCTTGCTGGTGGAGTTTTCCCCGAAGTAAGCCACCAGGTTGGCCGCGTCGGCACAGAGGATCTGCAGGTTGTCCAGCCCCTCGTCCAGCTTCTTTTTCAAGATGATGCCGGCTGCCGTCTTCTGGATTTCCATGGCCACGAAGTTGCGGTCAGGGTGCTGCTTAGCCAAAGTAGTAATAAACTGCCCCTTGCCTGAGCCGACTTCGATTTCAATTGGCTTGTCGTTGCCAAAGCGGGCTGCCCAGTCGATCTTTTCCGCTGGATCCGGCCGGTCCAAGGCGCTTTCCGGGTGCTCTTCTACCAGTTCGTTTGCCCAAGGCTTGTTCTTTAAACGCATGTCTTTCTCTCTGTTCTTTCTAATTTGTAGTTTTATCTATATCTTATTTTACTGTTTACTTTTTTTACCCTTTTGCCCTATTTTCTCCGCTTCTTGTAGCGGGCTTTTTTCGCCAGCTGCTGGCTCTTGTAAGGCAGATAGCCTTTAGCCAAAAGGCCGCACCAGACCAAGAGCAGGAGGCCCCAGGCAAACTGGCCCGGCATAATGGCCAGCCAGAAAATTATAATCAGACCCGTCTGCAAAAGCAAGGCCCAGGCTAAGACCCGGCTGAGATCCTGCCCCTGCTCTTTTTGGGCAATTGGGTAGACCCGGTACATGATGTTTTGGTCATATTTTTGCCCTAAAGGCAGGAGCTGCCAGACAGTTAAGTACATGACCAAGGCCGACAGGAGCAGGGCCCAGACTGGATCCTGAATCATGGCTGTCAATAAAACGGCAAAGGCCGTCATCCGGGCCAAAAGGTTCAAGTATTCCGGGTCCCGCAAAAGAGTCCTCCGGTACAAGAAGCTGTTTGGGCTTTCCTTGCCAAAAGGCGGCAACAAAAAGTCCAGGTACTTCCGCCGCTTGATGTTGACCTGTCTTTCCTTGACGTCGGTAAACATGGCAAAGCCGGCGTAAACCGTCTCTTTCCGCCTTGCTTCATAGTCAATGGCGTACTGCCAGTCAAAGGAAGAATTTTTCCAGGCCCGTAAGGCCAAGACGGAAATAATCGAAACAGCCAAAAGCAGATACAAGGCATTTGGCAAGAAATACAAACTCGCCAAAAGCAAAGCCAAAAGGACTAACCTGATCAGCCAGGTCACCTGCTTAACCTTGTGGTCAAAAGTCAAGCTGCGGCTGACCGCCCCCTGCTCAAAGACCTTAGCGAAAAAGAGGGCCAAGATCAAGCTAAAGTAATTGAGATTGCTGAGGCCCATTTTTAAACTGGCAAAGGGATACATAATCCCGCCAGCTAAGGCCAAAAGCAGGGCTGGCAGGACTAAACTGTAGCGGCGCATAGGAGCTAGATAATCATCCAGCCGGTCGTCAGTGGCCAGCAAAAACTGCCGGTCAGCGACCTCTAATAGGGTCACTAATTTTCCTGGCAAGTAGGCCAGCCAGAGCAAGGCGGATAATACCAGAGGATAATACCAGGCCTTTACCGGCAGGACCCTCATCACCTGGGCGTACCAGAACATGACCGCCCCAAAGATGAAAATCAAAGCCAGGACAAAGAAATCATTGAAAACCAGGGCCAAATACTTGGCTGACTGCTGGAAGTTACTTTGCAGTCTCTTCTTCGCCAGCTCACGCATTTTTCTGCTCCTGGTACAAGAGCTGGTAGAGCTTGTCAAAGGAGTCGCTGGCCTTTAAGCCATAGTAGTCCCTGATTTCATCCAGGCTGCCGGTAAACTCGATCGTGCCCTGGTTTAAGATCGCGTAGGTCTTGATGGCCTGCTGGGCATCGGCTAATACGTGGGTGGTCATCAGAATTTCCTTGCCAGACTCTTGTGCTTCTTTGATGAGACCGATAAAGTTGGCTACGGCCAGAGGGTCCAGGCCGGTAAATGGCTCATCGATCACTAAAAGCTGGGCGTCAGTCAAAAAGGCGGCCACGATCATGACCTTCTGCTGCATCCCTTTTGAAAAGTGAACTGGCAGCCAGTCCAATTTGTCTGCCAGGCGGAACATAGTCAAGAGCTTTTGCGCTTTATCCCAGGCCCTATCCGGATCCAGCTGGTAGGCCAGGATGGTCAGTTCCAGGTGCTCTTTCAAGGTCAGTTCAGGGTAGATGACTGGCGTTTCCGGGATGTAAGCCACCAGCTTTTTGAATTCAGCTGGCTTTTCAGCCAGGTTGATCCCGTTTAGAGTAATTTTGCCGGCTTGCGGGCGCAGAAGCCCCAGCAGGTGCTTGATGGTGGTGGACTTGCCGGCCCCGTTCAAGCCAATCAAGCCAATCGCTTCACCGGAAGCGATGGTCAGATTGACGTCTTTAATTACCGGGATGCCGCTGTAGCCCCCAGTCAAATGCGATATTTCTAGAGTCATATTTTCCCTATCTTTCTTCATGTTTTTCTCTGCCTCTTATGATAGCATGGAGACATAGAGAAACTGAAAAAATAACTCATTAAAATTGATCAGAGGTAACACAATGACTAAGGCTGAATTAATTGACGACTGTTTATTCTGTAAGATTATCCGCGGCGAAATTCCCAGCTACACCGTTTTTGAAAATGACGACGTGAAGGCCTTTTTGGACATTTCCCAGGTCAACGAAGGCCACGTATTGATGGTACCAAAGAAGCACTTGACCAACTTCTTTGACTACAGCGCTGAAGACGCCAGCCGCTTTTTGCAATACGTGCCGGAAATCACCAAGGCCATCAAGGCTTCTGACCCGCGGATCCAAGCGATGAACATCACCAGCAACAACGGGGAAATTGCCGGCCAGGTGGTCATGCACTCTCACATCCACTTCATCCCCCGCTGGGAAGGCGACGGCATCAAGTTCTTCACCAGAAACAATGCCGACCAGTACGACGAAAAGAAGTACCAGGAAGTTTGCGACCGAATCAAGGCCCAGTTTTAACTGAGGGGGAAGAAAAATGCGGAATTTCAAGCACTTTGGCCTAGGCTTTTTGCTCGGGGCAGCAGCAGGAGCGGTCTTCGCCTTTTTGCCAGATGAAAAGGGCAAGAGCACCAGGGACTACCTCAAAGAAGACGCGGAAGACTTCAAGGAAAGCCACAAAGACCTGCAAGACGGCCTCTCCCGGGCCCAGGAAGCCGGCAGCCGCTTAGCCAGTGAACTACCAGCAGCTGAGCAGGTGGTCAGCGACCTTAACACCGATGTCGACCGCTTCAAGCAGGAAGCTGATGAGGAAATCGCCCGCCTGCAGGCCAAGATTGACAGACTAAACAGCGAGCTCAACCAGGACCTGAACGAGAGCGAAAATTAATCATAATATAAAAAGTGTTGAATGATTACTCTTAGCATGAAGTAATTACTCAACACTTTTTTCTTGCTCTAAATTTTTCTATTGTTTATTTGACTGCCACTGGCCAACCAGGCTGGTAAGGTCACTTGCGCCCATGTCCGCCAAAACTGCTGGCAGACCGTCAATCACGTGCTTGATGGCCAATTTGTCATGGAAGGCCATGCTGCCGATCTGGACAGCGCTGGCCCCAGCCAAGATGAATTCAGCCGCATCTTCCGGGCTGTTGATCCCGCCGACCCCAATAATCGGCAGACTAGTTGCCTGCTTGACCTGAGCCACCATGCGGACAGCCACTGGCTTAACCGCTTGACCAGACAAGCCGCCAAAGTCATTGCCTAAAACCGGCCGCCGGGTCTTTAAATCAAGGTGCAGGCCCAGCAAGGTATTGATCAAGGTCAAGCCATCAGCCCGGCCTCTTTCCGCTGCCTGGGCAATTTCCACGATGCTGGTAACGTTTGGCGTCAATTTCACGTATACCGGCAGGTCTACTTTTTCCTTAACCAGGCGGGTGATCTTTTCCACCATTTCCGGCACGATGCCAAAAGTCATCCCGCCTTCAGACACGTTCGGGCAGGACAAGTTGAGCTCTAAAGCGTCAGGTTTAGCCGCGGCCAGGATTTCCGCGACTTCCACGTAGTCTTCCACGCTTTCCCCGCCCACGCTGGCCAAGATCGGCAGGTCCGGGTGCTTTTCTCTTAAAGCCGGGATCTTTTCACTAGCCACGACCTCAGCACCTGGATTGGTCAAGCCTACGGCGTTCATGACCCCATCACTCAGCAAGGCAATCTGCGGCTGAGGGTTGCCGGTCCGAGCATGCCGGGTGGCAGTCTTTAAGACGATCGCCCCCATCTCATTCCAGTCGAAATTCTCTGGCAAGTCGCCAAAGGCAAAGGTCCCACTCGCCGGCATTACTGGATTCTTCAGCTTCAAGCCTGGCAGTTCAACAGCCAAATTAACTTCTGCGGTCATTTTTCCTCCCGTGTGACTTCATGTGACTTCTTTAACTTTTCAATTCGCCAAAATTATCCTACAAAAAAATAAAAAAGGCAAGCTGGCCTGGCCCTTGATTTTTCAGAAAGTTCGTGATAGTCTTTTGTTAACTGAGCTTTAATTGGTACAGAGAGACCACAAGCAGCACAATCTTTTTAGTATGCACGCATTCTGCCCGCCTGGGGTCTCTGTAGACTCTGGCGGGCTTTTCTTATGCGGTCATACGCGCTTTGTAAATTTAAGGAGTCGCAATGAACAAACCGTTATTTATCGCTTTGGACTATGATGATCAGGAAAAAATGTGGCTGTTCCTCAACCAGCTGAAGGACAAGCAGGGCCTGCACGTCAAGCTGGGGATGGAAATGTTCTACCAGTATGGGCCGGAAATTGTCCGTGATTTGTCCGCCAAGGGCTACCAGATCTTCCTTGACCTCAAGCTGCACGACATTCCCAACACCGTCAAGCGGACTGCCCACCAGCTGGCTGCCTTGGGCGTTTATTGCACAACTGTCCACGCCCTGGGCGGCGAGCAAATGATCCAGGCCGCTAAAGAGGGCCTGATCGAAGGTACCCCGGCCGGAAAGCCGGTACCAAAGCTTTTGGCCGTGACTGAACTGACTTCCATCTCTGAAGAAGTCTTGAAGAATGAACAGCACTGCTCACTCAGCCTGGCTGACGAAGTAAAGAGCCTGGCCCACCAGGCCCAGGAAGCCGGGGCTGACGGGATCATTTGCTCACCTTTGGAAGTCAAGGCGATGAAGAGCGAATTCAACGACGACTTCATGTTCGTCACTCCGGGCATCCGGCCAAAGAGCTACCAAAAAGACGACCAGGCCCGGGTGGCCACCCCAGGCCAGGCGCGGGAAAACGGGTCAACCGCCATCGTTGTCGGCCGGCCAATCACCCAGGCCGCTGACCCGCAAAAAGCATACGAAGAGATTTTAAAGGATTGGAGCAAGAACGATGCAAAATAACGAAATTATCCACCAGCTGATCGACAAGAAGATTGTGACTATTTCCCCAGACAAGGACTTCGTCTACGCCAGCGGGATGCACTCCCCGATCTACACTGACCTGCGGCAAACCATTTCCTTCCCGGAACTGCGGCAGGCAATCGCTGAAAACTTGGCAGCCTTGATTAAGCAAGAGTTCCCGGAAGTTACGGTGATCGGCGGTGTCGCTACGGCCGGCATCCCACACGCCGCCTGGGTCGCCCAAGTCATGAACCTGCCAATGGTTTACGTCCGCTCCAAGCCAAAGGACCACGGCCAAGGCCGGCAAATCGAAGGCCGCCTGTCTATGGACGACCACATCGTTTTGATCGACGACCTCATTTCAACTGGCGGCAGCGTTTTGTCTGCCGTGCAAGCAGTCAAGGACACCGGCGCCCACGTTGACGGAGTCAGCTCAATCTTTACCTACCTTTTGCCAGACGCTGACGAAAACTTCAAGAAGGCCGACACCAAGTTTGCCCCGCTCTTGAACTACCGGGAACTGATCGAACAGGAAATTGCTGAAACGGTCAGCGAAGAACAATATAAGGAATTGTTGGCTTGGCACCAGGATCCTTGGAACTGGAAGCGGTAAGAGCTAGTAAAGAAATTCCTAAGAAAGGCGGATTTTTTCATGAACTTTGCCTCCGGGAACTCTATAGCTGGAAAAATATGTTATATTAGTAACCAGTACGTATGAAGGATGTGGAGATTTAATTTTATGAAAAAACATTTGAAGAAAATCGCCGTTTTGGCAGGTGCCGCAGCTATCGGTCTGTCCACTGCCGCTTGCTCAAGCAGCTCAGCTACTGTAGTTAACTACAAGGGTGGCAAGATCACTCAGGACGAATACTACGAAGCTATGAAGGATACTTCAGCCGGCCAGTCAACTTTGGTCAGCCTGATCATCTACCGTACGCTGAAAGCCCAATACGGTGACAAGGTATCTTCAAAGAAGATCGACGCCGAATACAACAAGTACAAGAAGCAATACGGCTCAAGCTTCAGCAGTGTTTTGAGCTACAGCGGCTTGACTACTAAGTCATTCAAGCAAAACCTGGCTACCAACTTGTACTCAGTTGCCGCTTTGAAGGACATGAAGAAGCCAACCACCACGCAAGAAGAGAACTGGTGGAAGAGCTACCACACCAAGACCACTGTGCAGCACATTGTAGTTGCCAAGAAGTCAACTGCTGAAACTGTCATCAAGAACTTGAAGAGCGGCACTAGCTTTGCTACTCTGGCTAAGAAGTACTCAACTGACACTGCTACCAAGAAGAAGGCCGGCAAGCTGTCAGCCTTCGACTCAACTGACACCAGCTTGAGCAGCACTTTCAAATCAGCTGTTTGGAAGCTTAAGGAAGGCGAATACACTACCACGCCAGTTAAGACTTCATCCGGCTACGAAGTCATCAAGGTTTTAAAGGCCACTGAAAAGGGCTCATACACTAAGAACAAGAAGTTTATCGACAAGCAGCTCTACGCTAAGTGGGCAGCTGACTCCAACACGATGACCAAGGTCATCAGCAAGGTTCTGAAGAAGGCCAACGTCAACATCAAGGACAAGGACTTGAAGGACAAGAACCTGCTGGCTAACTACCTTGGCAACTCATCATCATCTAGCTCATCATCAAGCTCAAACTAATGCGGGCTGACGATTAGACGATAAAAAGACGCGATTCACTGAATCGCGTCTTTTTTCTTTGCTTCTTTTGATACTACTTTCCCTATCTTTCCTGCCTTGGCCGGTAATAGCGGCGGCCGTCCTGGGACATCAGCGGCAGGGTGAATTCGCCCGGCTTGGTCGTGGACAATTCTGTCGTGATGGCGTTGACTGCCGCGTCCAGGTCGTCGATCCGGTGCAAAAGTTCTGCTTCAAGCAGTGCCGGCAATTTTGGTGACCCGTACTCATAGCGGCCATGGTGGGATAAGACCATGTGCCGGAGCAGTAGCAGGTCTTCACTGGCCAGGTCGATTTTCAATTCCTGGGCGGCCAGCATCAGCTGCTCGTCGATCAAAACCAGGTGGCCGACCAAGTTGCCTTCTGCCGTGTACTGGGTCGCGACCGGTCCGGACAATTCCAGAACTTTGCCCATGTCGTGGAGGATGCAGCCGGCATAAAGAAGCGACCGGTTGACGGCTGGGTAGTTGTCAGCTAAGCCTCTGGCGTCTTTTAACATGGTCAAAGTGTGAAAGGCCAGGCCGCCTTTGTAGGCGTGGTGGTTGGACTTGCCAGCCGGGTAAGCGAAGAAGCGGCTGGACCACTTTTTCAAAAGGAAGTCCACCAGGTCATGCCAGTTCTTATTATCGATCTGGGCCACAAAAGCCTTGATCTCCTTCTCCATGTCATCTGCCTTTTCCGGAGCAGAGGCCACCAATTGGCTTAAGTCCACCTGGTCGTCCGGGCTGACCGGATGAATGCTGAACAGCTTGATCTGGTCATGGTTGTGGTAGTCCTCAATCATCCCTGAGGCCTCCACCACCGTGCCGGCGTTGAAGCGGTTGGCGTCCTCAGCCTTTGCCTGCCAGTAATTGGCCCGAATGCTGCCGGAAGAGTCAGCCAGCTGCATGAGCAGGTAGTGCTTGCCCCTCTTATCTTGGCGCAGCTGGGAATTCTTGACCATCAAGACCAGGTCAAATTCTTCCCCTTCATTGTAATCCAGCAAACGTTTAAGCATCCTGCTCCTTCTTTCTGTATCTGATTGGCGCGGCGCTGACGGCTTCAGCCAAGTCTTCTCTGGCCGTAAAGACCAGGATCTGCTTGTCTTCGCTCATCTTATTGAGCATGTCTACAATGTAGCCGGTCCGCGGGCCATCGAAGTTGACGAATGAATCGTCGATCAAGACCGGCAGGTCGATCTTGTCCTTTATCTGCATGACAAAGGCCAGTTTCAAGGCAAAATAGAGCTGCTCCTGGGTCCCCCGGGACAGGTAGGCCAAGGGGATCTTCTTTTTGTCTTTTCTAACCACCTTAAGCGGGGTCTTCTTGGACAATTTGGCCGGCAAAAGGATTTTCCGGTAGCGGCCGCCCGTCAAAATTTCCAGGTAGTCCTGTGCTAATTTCAGCATCTTCGGGAAGCGGTCATTTGAGGCCAGATCCAGGGTCCGGCCAATGACTTCCCCGGCCAAAAGGCTGGCCAGATAGTCCTGGCTGTCTCTTCTGAAGCTGTCGGCGATTTCGGCCAGCATCTGCTTGTCTTTAGCCACCTGGCTGGAAGAAGCATAGCGTTTTTCCTCCGCCAAAAGGTTGGCCATTTCCTGCTGGCGGGCTGAGACAGCTCTTTGCTTGTCAGCCAGCTCTTTTTCCAGCTCTTTCTTTTGCCCCAGCAATTTGCTTGTATCCAGGCCATTTTCTTCAAAAGCCGCTAACTGGTCACCCAAGTTGTTCTTCAAAGCAGTGATCTGGGCAGATAAAGCCTTTTGTTCCTGCAATTTTTGTGCTAATGCCTGGTAGGCTGCCAGGTTTTCTACCCCAGCAGTCTGGTAGATGGCCAAAAGCTGTTCAGTTAAAGCGCTGATCTGCTTTTGGTAGTTCAAGTTGGCCGCCTTGACCTCCTGGCTGGCCCTGAGAACCGCACTCTCAGCTTCCACCTGCTCTTCCAAGCGGCCCAGCTGCTGGCTGACAGCTGTAAGATCACTACCATCCAAGCCCAATTGCCGGGCCAGGTCAGCGGCCTGTTTTTCTTTTTGAGCGAGTTCCGCCTGGGCTTTTTCCAAGTCCCGCCGGTTGATGGCCAGGTCCCGGTAAGGGGCAAGCAAGGAGTCTACCTTAACGCTGGCATCGATACCGTACTTTTCTTTAAAGGCTTCAGCCTTGTCTGGTCCCTTGGCGGGCTTTTTGAAGTAAGCATAAGCCGCTAAAGCCGCGCCAGCAAGGATTAACAATATTGCCAAAAACCGGTTTTGACCCAAAAGCGCCAGACCAATTACAGCTACGATCAAGCCCACATATGGCGGTAGGGTCTTAGGCGCGGCTTCTGCCTTCTGGCTTTCTTCCCAGTCAGCCTGCATCTGCTGGAACTGGTCCATGGATAAATCTGCCACTTGCTCTAAATGCGGGGTCAATTCTAAGAGGCTGGCCTGCTTTTCTTCCAGCTGTTTGACCTGCTGCTTGAGCATTTCCAGGCTCTGGCTGATTTGCCCCAGTTCCTGCCGCCAGGCCCGGACCTGGTCCTTTCTTTTGGCCAAAAGGGCCGGGTCGATTTGCTCTTTTTCTTCCTTGATGGAAGCCTTGAGGGCCTTGATCTGGGCATTAAGGTCCAGGGTCTTCTGGTAGAGCTCCTGGTCAAAGGTGACCGGGCTGACCTGCTTTTTCAGGTCCAGATAAGTCTGGTAGTTCTGCACCTGCTCCAGCTGCTTTCCCAGCTTCTGCAAACGGCTGGAGATTTCCTGGACTTCTTTTTCCAGCTTTTTAGCTGCTTGCTCTTCAGCCAGCCGCTGGCCTTCCAGCTGCTGGTAAGCGTCAAATTCCTGGCCGTCAGCGGCCACCTTGTCTCTTTGCTCAGCCAATTTAAGCAAGTCCTGGTTGACCGGGGCCTTCTTACCGCTTGGCTTGAAGAGGTCCTTGGCCTCCTTGTCAAAGTCAGCCCGGATGGCCAAAAGCTGGCTGCTCTGGGCCGCCCCCAGATAGTAGATGTTCTCCAGAATCTCACCTTCAGACAGGGAGCTGACCTGGCGGAGGAGGTCTTCGTTAAAGATAAAGCTTTCAGCGTAAAAGCCCCCGTCGATATTTTGAATCTGGTCGTAAAAGAGGCTGGCCGGAACTTCCTGGCCGTTTAAGAGGACCTTAACTGCCCCGGTCTTGCTCTTGTCCCCCTTGCTCCAAGTCCGCTCTAAGACATATTCCCCTGCATCACTAGTAAAGACCAGCTGCCCGCCCATCGGGTAGCTCTTGGTCAGGGGTTCGTAGTCTTCAAAAAAGACTGAGCTGGTATTTTTCAAATTGAAGCCAAAAAGGATCTGCTTGATGAAGGCCACGGTCGTGCTCTTGCCGGCCTCATTACCCCCGAAGAAGGCTGCTAAATTGCCCTCTGGCAGGTCAAAAGTCTCCTGGCTGAATTGACCGAAATTGTAGATTTGAATCTGCTTGAGTCTCATTCTTCTCCCCCAGTCATTGCCTGCAGGCGGCTAGCCAGCTTGACAGCGACCAAGTCCCGGACCTGGCCGCGGAATTCCCCGTCCTCTAAAAGCTGGCGGGCATATGGGTCCTTCTTGGCCCAGGAAGCGGCCAGCTGCTGGATCTTTTCGTCAGTCAAAACTTCTGCTTCAGCAGCAGCCAGGGCTTCCCGGTCGCTGTTGTTTAGGCTGACCAGACCCCGGACGGATAAGCGGACGTCAACCAATTGTGACGGGGCTAAAGCCGCGGACAGACCGGCCCAGGCCTCTTGGTCCTGCCAAAGGTCTATTTCTTCGCTGGTCAAGTATTCTGAGCCCGAAATCTTCAAGCTGAAATAGGTCTTTCCTTGCCTGTTTTTTTGCAAAAGTTCCAGGGCTTTGGCATGCAGGCTGCTCTTATCAATTGCCTGGTCCAACTCTAAAGTTAGCTGCTTCCAGGTAATCGGCGCTGTTTGGACAAAAGTCAGACTGGTCTGCCCACTGGTCTCATCGACTTCAGCCAGGTAGCAGCCCTTCTCCCCCAGTTCGCCGACATCCCGGCCTTGGATGTTGCCGGGGTAAACAATTAGCGGCTTCTCGCTTAAAATTTGCCGGGCGTGGATGTGGCCCAGGGCAAAGTAGTCATAACCCAGCTCCTTCATCTGGCTTAACTCAAAGGGAGCGTAGACATTGCCGCTGGCCGCCCTTTGGGCCGCGTGCATCAAGCCGATGGTATAGCCCTCTTTTTCCGGGAACTGGTCCAGGAGGTCGGCTTCAATATGGTTCTGGCTGTAAGAAAAGCCGGTCACGTTATAGGCAAAGCCGGTCTTGGTCTTAAAAAATTCCCGGGCAACTTTTTCCTGGTCGCCCAAGAGGCAGAAGTAAGGGTTGTTTTCGACCAAAAGATCCTGCCGGGTCATGTAGTCGTGGTTACCGAAAATCATGACCACTTGGATCTGGGCGTCAGTCAGCCGCTTTACCTGCCGGGCTAAAAAGAGCTGGCTGGCTGGAGATGGCTTGTTTGAGTCAAAAGTATCGCCGGCGATTAAGACCAGGTCGACCTGCTCTTTTAAGGCCAGGTCCACGATCCCAGTCAAAGACTGGGCAGCTGACTGGCGGATTTCAGCATATTCCCTGTTTGGCAAAAAAGATAGTCCACGAAAGGGGCTATCTAAGTGCGCGTCAGCTAAATGAATGAATTTCATGATTAGGCTTTTCTCAAATCCTCGTATGCTTCAGACAAAGGCTGGCCGATATTCTTTTGTACGTCGTTGAGCAGGGTGTATACAGCTTGTTCTGCCAAGAGCATGCTTTGCAGGGTGGTGTTTTGGCTGACCCGTTCGTTCAAGCTCTTGAAGTGGTCTTGCTGCTCCTCAGTCAATTCCTTGCCGGTTTGCTGGGCTTCCATGATTTCCATTTGAGCCGCGTCCAGTTCCTTGAACAAGGCCAGACTGTCAGCATCTGCCTTAACAGCGTCCATGGCTTCCTTCAAAGCAACAAACTGTTGGGTTTCCCGCAAGTCGTTAGCTAATTGGTTGGCAGTGTCGTAAATGTTGACCATTTTTTCTTTTCTCCTTTTTTATTCCATAAAAAAATCTGTTCGCTTATTTTCCAGTAATCTTATTGTACCATGACTTAATCGCTGATTCGGCATTCTTTACCCCATCGCTGATCGATTCTTTCAGCTTCTTGCTCCAGTTTGAAGAACTTGAAGAAGTGCTGCTTGTCCCATTGCTTTGGGCCATGGAGTCAGCTGATTGGACGGTAAAGCTGGTCTGCTTGCTGTAAGGGAGGATCCGGGTCAGTTCGTCCCTATACAGGGTGGTAATCCCGGTTTCTGAAATTCCCTGCATGTAGTAGCTCTTATCAGTCTTGTCAAAGCCGACCCAGGTAGCTACAACCACGTCCGGGGTGTAGCCGACGATCCACTGGTCCTTGGTCCCGTAAGCAAAAGATACTTCAGTTGACCCGGTCTTGCCAGCTACTGAGTAGCCGGCTGGCCTGGCATTAACGGCTGTCCCGGAAGTGAAGACGCTGAGCAGCATCTGGGTCATTTCCTTGGCCGTGTCAGCTGAAATAATCTGGCTGGTCCCGGTATTGTTGTTTTCCGCGATCACGTTGCCGCTGGCATCGGTGATCTTGGTGATCATGTATGAGCTGTCCGGTAGCTTCCCGCTGTTGGCAAAAGCTGAATAGGCCCGGGCCATCTGCAGGGGACTGACCCCAGTGGACACCCCGCCCAGGGCCAGGGCCAGGTTCTGGTCACTCTTTGAGACGGTAATGCCAAACTTCTTTAAGTAGCTGACCCCGGTGGAGACCCCGATTTTGTTTAAAAGCCAGACAGCCGGGACGTTCTTGGACTGGGCCAGGGCCTGGTACATCGGAATCGTAGTCGAGTACTGGTTGTCGACATTGACCGGCTCATAGCCGTTCTTGCCGAACTTCTGCCGCTTGTTAGAGAGATCGGAGTCATAGTGGTAGCCGTTCTCCAGAGCTGGCGCGTAGACAGCCAGAGGCTTGATGGCACTGCCGGGCTGGCGCTGCATTTGCGTGGCCCGGTTGTAGCCTCTGAAGACATGCTTGCCGCGTCCCCCGACCAGGGCCTTGACCGCCCCGGTCTTGGGATCCATGGCCACGCTGGCCCCTTGGGCCCGGGAAGTGCCCGCCGGATTGACCGGGAAGTTGTACTTGTTCTTGAAGCTTTCCTGCATGGATTGCTGGTAATTCTGATCCAGGGTCGTGTAGATCTTCAGCCCCTTGCTCATGATCTCGTTTTCGCTTAAACCGTACTTGCTGATGGCTTCAGAGATAACGGCGTCAAAGTAGTAAGGATACTTGTAGCCGCTGGTCGCCTTGTAGGTGTCAACCAGGTTCATCCCCTCTTTTTCGGCCTTGTTGGCGGTCGTCTGGCTGATAGACTTGTTGTCGACCATCAGCTGCAGAATCAGGTTTCTTCTGGAAACTGAGTGGGAAAGGGAATCGATCGGGTTGTAGTAAGAAGGGTTCCGCAAAATGCCGGCCAAGGTTGCCCCTTCAGCCACCGTCAATTGGCTGGCGTTCTTGCCGAAGTACTTGCGGCTGGCATCTTGGACCCCGTAGACCCCGTTGCCAAAGTAGGCATTGTTGAGGTACATGGCCATAATCTGCTTTTTGGAATAGACCTTGGTCACCTGGATGGCGTAGAACATTTCCTCCACCTTCCGGGACAGGGTCTGCTGCTGGGTCAAAATGGAGTTCTTGACCAGCTGCTGGGTGATAGTCGACCCGCCCCCGGCGATATTGCCCCCGTGGATGACGTAGCTGACCGCGGCCCGGAGGATGCCCTTGGGGCTGATCCCGATATTGGTCCAGAAGGTCCGGTCTTCGGTGGCGACTACGGCCTTTTGGACATTGGGTGAAATCTTGCTCAAGCTGACATAGGTCCCCTTGCCGGAAGACACAGACCCGGCCTTTTTGCCATTCTGGTCATAGATAACCGTGGTCTTGGCCAGGGAAGCCTGGAGGTTGGACAGGTTGGCTGTTTTGACTTTAAAGGTATAATAAGAAGATACAGCTAAAAAAAGGCTCAAAACGATCAAAATCAACCATCTTACTAGTTGGAAGCGGTAGTTGATCCTTTTCAGCCATCCCCACAAGCCCTTTTTGGGCTGGGAATCGTTCATTTGTTTACGCGCTTTGCGCCTGTTTTCCATTAATTATCTGCTCCTTCGTTAGAACGTGGTCTAAACAGTTTGATTTTATCATAAAAGCTGGCCGCGGCTATCCTGCAAGCAGCAAGTTATCCATTTCTTAATTGCGCTAACAAGGTTTTTAGAAAGAAAATAAATCCAGCCATGATCTATCATTTCAGCTTAATCTATCCCGCAGACCGTCCTCCAGTTTCCGTCAGCGACCTCTTAAGGCAGCTCTTAATTCCCCGCAAATGGCGGCACTATCTTCGCATTGAGCAGCAGGTTTTAGTCAATGGCCAATACCGCAGCTTCAATCAACTGGTCAAGGGCAATGAAAAAGTCGACCTTTACTTAGACCAGGTGGAATCCCTGCAAGGAGACTACCCGGCCAGCGGCAAAATGCCAAAAGTCGTCTATGAAGACGAAAATGTTTTAGTCATCGACAAGCCCAAGGGACAAAAGACCCACCCCAACCAAGGAGAAAACGGGACAGCCCTTAACGACTGTGCCAGCTACTTGGGCTACAGCCCCTACATCGTCCACAGACTGGACATGCTGACGGGCGGGCTCTTGCTGGTCGCTAAAAATCCCGCGGTTGTCCCGATTTTGAACCGGCAGCTGACCAGCAAGACCTTAAGACGAGACTACCTGGCTACGGTTGACTTAAACAAAGAAATACCCGATAGCGGCACAATTGACCTGCCGATCGGGCAAGACCCGCTTGATCAAAGAAAAAGGCAGATCAGAGCTGACGGCTTAAGGGCAGTCAGCCACTTCCAGGTCTTAGCAAAAGACGAGGAGAAAAAGCAAGCTAAACTGCTGGTAACTTTGGAAACCGGCCGGACCCACCAGATCCGGGTCCACTTGTCGGCCTCAGGCTGGCCGATCGTGGGCGATCCCCTCTACAACCCAAATTTTGCCGGCGAAGACTTAGCTTTAACCGGCTGGCAGCTGACCTTCGTCAAACCTTACAGCTTTAACCAGGTCACAGTCAGGTTGGATAAAAAATAAGAACAAAATTGAATAAGAGAAAAAAGAAAAAAGGCTCTATAGCAGCGAATGCTGTTGTAGAGCCTTTTCTCATGAAAAATATTCTGAAGCTTCAGATTATTCTTCGTTAAGTGAGCTTCTGTCGAATGAAGCGTCAGCTTCCTTGTCGTCGATTGATGGAGTACCCATCCAGCTGATCATTTCCTTCATTGAGTCAGTGATAGCTTCAGTACCTGGCAAGAGCAGCTTACGTGGGTCGTAACCCTTCTTGCTCTTGTCTTGGTCCTTGCCTTCTTCGATGTACTTGCGAGTAGCTTCTTGGAATGCAAGTTGGAATTCAGTGTTGATGTTGATCTTTGAGATACCCAAAGAAATTGCCTTTTCGATTTGGTCTTGAGGAATACCTGAACCACCGTGCAATACAAGCGGAGTTTCAGGAACAGCTTCAGCAATTTCCTTAAGACGGTCGAAGTTCAAGCCGCTCCAGCCTTCTGGGTAAACACCGTGGATGTTACCGATACCGCAGGCAAGCTTGTCAACACCAGCAGCTACGAAAGCCTTAGCGTCTTCTACTGAAGCAAGTTCGCCGGCACCTTGGTTTTCACCGATTCTGCCGATTTCAGCTTCAACAGAAATGCCGCGTTCGTGAGCCAGCTTGATGATTTCCTTGGTCTTGGCCAAGTTTTCTTCAGTTGGCAATGCGTGGCCGTCGAACATAACGCTTGAGTAGCCAAGCTTGATACATTCAACAGCTGAGTCGTAGTCACCGTGGTCCAAGTTCAAGATAACTGGAACTGAGATGTTCATTGAGTCCATTGAGTCTTCTACCAAGTCCTTAACGAGCTTGTAGCCACCCATGTACTTAGCAGCACCAGTTGAAACTTGAATCAACAATGGAGTTCTGGTTTCTTCAGCACCACGAAGAAGGGCGCGGGTCCATTCCAAGTTGTTAGTGTTGTAGGCACCAACAGCGTAGTGTTCCTTACGAGCCTTCTTAAAAATGTCATTACCGTTAACGAAATAAGCCATAAAATTACCTCCTAAGCTTCTTACGACTCTATTGTACCCAATAATGAATATTTGAGCAAACAAATTCTTACTTGTAAACGCTTTACGCCAAAAATATTTGTGTTCGCTTTCTCTATGCGGAATTCCTAGCGCATTTTGAGGACAACCTTGCTGCCAACTGGCAGGCCTCCGTTCAACCTTTGCTCATAGATCCACTTGGCATCGCTGACCGACAGACGAACGCAGCCGTGGCTGTCCGGCTTCTTGCCCAGGGTAATCAAGTGGGCTCCGCCCTTGTAGCCGTAGTGGTAGTTGCCGGCCTTGACCCCGGAATTGAAGTTGTTGATCGGGACTGAGTGGAAGAGGTAGACCCCGTGCTGGTGGTAGGAAACGTAATAGCGGGCCCCTACCCCGTTATTATTGTAGAAGACCTCGCCGGCTTCTTCCTGGATCCGGTAGTTGCCGACTGGCGTCCGGCTTTCGCCGTTCTTCTTGATTGCGCCCGGGGAAGCATACATGGTATAGATGACCTTCTTGCCGGACATGACATAGGCCCGGGCTCCCAAAATGGAGACACGAATCCAGACATCCTTGTACTTGCGCAGGTCTGGGTACTTCCGCTTGGTTTCGCTGGAGTAGAGGTAGTAGTGGCCGGTCATGGGACGCATGTCGCTTGGGTCAGGGTAAGGGCGGTCGTTTTCTTTCTTGGCAACCTGCTCCTTTTTCGGGGGATGCTCCTGGACCTTGCTCTTTCCGCCGACCTCCGGCAGGGGCTCAAAGACTGGAATGACCATCAAGCACGCGATTATGGCAATCAGCAGCATTCCTATTCGTTTATGGGCCTTGTTCATCAGTTACACTCTTTTCCTAATTTCTTTTCAAAAGCTTGCAATCGCCAATATAGCGATTTCACACAGGATCAAGCTTATTATCTTACAAATCAGCTTAAAAACATAGTCAAACCACTTCAGTTTGCCCGAATTTTAAAGAAAAAGCAATCCAAAATGGATTGCTCTTAAAAATCTTATTTGATTTGTAATAAACGATACCAAACTGTAAAAAACAGCTTTAATCTTTTCTCTTCTTGGTCAACGAATACAGACCGATCGCGCCGGAAGCCAGCATGGAAAGCAGACCTGTGACAGTTGCAGCGACAGAGTCTTTCTCACCGGTTTGAGGCAAGCGGCCAGCAGGGTTTTGACTGAGACTTGCTGTCTTAGCTTGGCTGCCTGTAGCAGCTGAAGAAGATGAAGAGTTAGAGCCGGCAGGCAGGTTTGGATTCTGGTCCTTGCTTCCTACTGCCTGCTTCTTCTTTGGTACCTGCGGACCATTCGGAGACATAGCATCGCTGCCGGTCTTCCGGACATAAGTCACGGTAAATTCAGCAGTTGGATGTTCTGGACTAGTTATCGCACCTGATACCTGGCGGATTTTAGCCTTATAACCAGGGATTACTGGCACGAGGACATCACTAAATGTGTGACTGCTTTCGTCCCAGACAATCTTGCCATCGGCGAACTTTTGGCCATTGAACAAGTACATTGAACAAGTAAACCTGACGGTTGTCAGCCGGTGTCTTAGTACCAGCGCCCTTGTTTTGTTAAAAAAAGAACGAAAGCAAAGCTTTCGTTCTCTAAAGTCATTATCTCTTAGCCGTGACCAGGCTGCAGCGAACCGTATAGCGGGCGGTTCCATCGTAGTTACAGGTAAAAAGACTGAGGTCGTATTTATTATCTACCATCTTTTTAATCGCGGTCGGCTTGATGATTTCCATCGCGGCGACCCGGTAAACGAAGGTGTAGCCGCTGGTGCCCACAAAGTTGACGGTGTCGCCGATATTCAAATCGATTAATTTGCCAAACTGAGTGGTGAAGTTGTGGCCAGCCACCACCCAGTCCCGAGTCTCGGGCTTGCCGTAGTAAGTCGCCGGCGACACTTCCAGCTGGCTAAAGCGCCACCTGGCAGCTACCGGCAAAGACAAGCCGAGGCTTGGAAAAGACAGGTAGCCGCTATAGGCGGTGCCATCTACCTTGGCCGTTTTCTTTAAGCTAGGCTTGGCAATCTTGGTCCCGGTCGACGCTTTCAGGGAAGTGACGATCTTTTTGGCAGATGAGCCTGCTAGGTGGTCTTCAATTAGGTTGTGGCCGAGTAACAGTCCAGCCATCACGATCAAAATGACCCCCAGCAGCATTCTAATTCTGCCTTTTTTACTCATCGCTCGCTGCTCTCCTGGGCGGCCCAGCCCCAAGTAAAGAAGCTTAAGCCAAGCAGTGCCAATAGCGGGATTGGCCAGTTAAGCTGCCCAGTCTGCGGCAGGCGCGGACTTTGCGGCAAGCTCTTGACCACGCGGTTAGTGGCAGATGGCGTCTTCTTGTTTTCCTTAATAGTTGGAACAGAAGGGAGTGGGGGATTGGACTTCACTTTTTTACGGCTGCTTGGCGTCGACGGTGTCGTCGGGTGCTTTGGCAAGGAAGTGATCTTCTTCTGCATCTTGGGCTGAGCAATGATGTTGCTCATGGATTTGCCGTCAACGGTGTACGGCAAAACGACGCAGAAGGGATTCATCTTCTCATATCCAGAGGCTGCCGTGTCCTGAGTGACCAGGTAAACGGCATCCCCTTCCACATTGACGCTGGCTTCACCAGAATCAGAGATTTGCGCGCTAACCCCAGACAGCTTGCCCTGGTTGGCTGTCACGTACGAAGCCAAAGTATTGGCAAAGTCGGCGGTCATGATTTGGGCCTGACTCAAAGAGGAGATGGACTTAGTCACGGAGCTGAACTGGCTGGTATATTGGAACTTGCCAGCACTGTCCTTCTTAGCGACCTGGTAAACCACCAGGCTACCACCCTTGATTGCAACGCCGGTCTGCAGGTCGTGCATATGAATGGTAATGTTGCTAGCATCGGCCGCGTCAACCCTGTCTACTTTTTGAAAAACAGGTAACAGCAAGCAAAAGAGCATTGCCAAGGCCAGGAAATAGCTGCAAAGTGGATGAGATTTAACTTCTCTCAAGGAATCACCCTCTCTCTACTTAAGAGGCTAAGCCTTTCTGGAGTGCTTAACAATTCTAAACAGCCAGAAAAGCACAATCAAAGCAAGTATAGTTACTACACTATAGTATATAACTTTTTTCAGCGGTAAGTAAAATCCTGAACTGCCTTTTTTACTTTCCGGCAAGTTCTTGACCCGGTGGCCCCGAACCAGCATTCTTTCAGTGTTGATGCCGTATGGGGTACAAGTTAGGAGCGTGCAATAGTCTTTACCCTTTACGATATGTAAGTATTTCGTGTTGCTAGGCTTAACGACATGTATTGCATCTACCTTATAAGTCAGTTTCTTGTTTAAGACCGTGACCATAAAATAGTCGCCCTTCTTGATCTCGTCTAGGTCGGTAAACAAGGTGGCACTCGGTAGGCCTCGGTGGCCGACTAAGACTGAGTGGGTCGACTTGCCCCCAACCGGCAGGCTAGTGCCCTTCAGGTGGCCGATTCCGTCACCCAGGATGCTTTCGGAGGTGCCATGGTAAATTGGCAGGTGGACCTTGATCTTGGGGATGTCGATGTAGGCCATCACGTCGGTACTTGGAAGGTGGAGCTGCTTATTATATCCAGGGATAAGGCTTGGATGGTAAAAAGCAGCGGGGTTATTAGCCAGTTCTTGATTATACTGATGCGCTTGTGTCAAAAGCTTCGTCAGGTCTTGCTGGCTGGTCTTTTTCACGATCCCCGCATAGTTGTTAACGACCGTCCCATGCATTTTGTTATTGAGATAGTCGGCAATCATGGGGTAAAAAAGGATGGTGAAACCGGCCAGGATGATGATCAAACGAATGATTAATGACTTATTCTTTTTCACTTAAATTCCTAATTATTGCAGCTTCTTCTTCTTGAGGCTGGGGAAGGCAACTGCGGCAACAACCACCAGGGCACCAGCTGCTAAGAAGATGTAGCGGCCCATGCCACCAGTGCTTGGCAAAACGAAGCCCTTGTCGGAAACGTTGTTAACGTTAGTTGAAATAATACCGCTATTGGTGTCAGGAGTTAAGCTGTTGTTGTCTACACCCAAAGTCTTCAAAGCAGCACCAGCAGTGTTTTGGCCTTCAAAAGTTGCAGTAATCTTGAAGGTCACATCATCTGCCTTGTGGTAACCCTTCGGTACCGTAGTTTCTCTAATCTGGTATTCGCCTTGGTCCAATTCCTTGAAGACGTACTTGTTCTTCACGTTTGAATCAGAACCAGCAATAGCATCCTCTGGGGTTAAGACCTTAACTTCCTTGTATTCGCCCTTTGCATCCTTCTTGTACAGGGTAAAGCCAGCACCGGCCAAAGCCTTTTGGCCAGTAACCTTGTTAACGTCTAATTCGTAAGTGTAAACCTTGGCGTTCTTGTTGGTAGTAGTACCAGTACCCTCACTAGTTGGGTTGTTGGAGTAAGTCAGCTTAACGTTGTTGACGTTGCCGGCGGCACCGATTACGGCATTATCGTTCAACTTAGCGTTGTAAGTTACAACGATCGTGTCGCTGGTCTTAACCGTACCATCTTCAACCAGCTTCTTCAAGTTATTGATTTTAACCGTGAGAACGGTTGTGCCTTTATCACCCTTAGCTACAGTCGTCGTGTAGTCGTCGGCGGCCAGCTTGGTAGCGCCAGTAGCGTTGATCCCCTTAGCATAGTTGCCATCAGCGACGCTTTCAGCTTGAACAGCGATTGAGTTAGGGTCTAAGTCTAAGCCCTTAGGCAGTTCGTCAGTAAAGTAGTAAGTGTAGTTGTCATATGACTTGATTTGGCTGGAGATGGTCCCAGTGATCATGAATGGGATGGTGTCGCCTGCAGCATAGTCAGTAGCGTCAACGTAGCTTCTTTCGCTTTCCTTCTTGTCGGTGTCGCCTTCCAAGACCTTCTTGTGAACGATTGGAGTACTGGACTTAACGTTCAAAGTTACGTCCTTGTTTACCAAACCGGTAAGCAAAGTCGCTGAGTAGTTGTGTGGGTTGTCAGCATTGTCAGCAGTGGCGTCAACTAGCAGGTAGTAACCAGCTTCCGCATCAACCTTGACATCGTTATTACCACTGTTAAAAGTCTTATCTGGTTCAAGATTTGCTGATTGGATCTTCTTGTACAGCTGGTCAGCAAACTTTCTCATCTCGCTGCTTTCACCAGTGGTTGAGTTGGCTGAGTTTTTATTCTCTTCTTTCTTCAAAAAAGCCTTAAATGACGTAAAGTCTTTTACGCTTGAATCTACTGATTTAGCAGCATCTAAAACAACATTTTCATACTTTTTATTCAAAGTATACTTAACGGCATCCTTGTCGTCGCCGTTAACTTCAGCTGTCATGATACGGTAGCCGTTGTACTTAAAGTCGCTAGACTTGTCATTGATGGTTAAGTGAATGGTTTCTGGAGCGGTGTCCGCCTTGGCTAAGCCAGGCAGAGCCACAAACACACTGAGCAATAATACTAAGGCACTGAATAAGTGACTCAGCTTACGTCCGAATTTAGACATTCGTTTTTTACCTCTTTCTTTTTTCTCTCTTACTTAGATTAACTAATTAAATTTTTTCCGGCGAAAAGCCAGACCGCTTGCCACAATCGCAGTCCCCAACACCTGGAGTGCATAAAGGCCTCTGCCCCCTGATTGCGGCAAGTGATAAAATTCATTCTTTTCTTGGTTGATGACATCAATTTGACCATACTTGACGCCGTCATTGTTGCGGTAACTGGTCTTGTAACCTGGTACTGACTCTTCTTCGACGTAGTAGTAGTAGGTATTGCCATACTCATCTTCGTGAGGAAGATTGTCCCAGGTCTTTTGCCAGTTGTTAGATGCGTCCAAGCTGACTGTTTCCACCTTGGTCTTGGTCGATTGGTCAATCATTGGCTGTGGGCCTTGGTACTTTACGGCTGGTTCTTTAGCCCAGCCCTTGGTCTTGATCTGAATGGTAGTGTCGCTATTGACAGCTGACAAGGTAACTGAGGTGTCAGTCTTGGCAAAAGTTTGCCGGATACCATTGACATCTTTGACATTGATCCAATCAAAGCCTTTGCTTTCTATGTCCCATTGCCCCCAATTAATTGCGAAGGAGCTGCCTTTCGCGATTAAATATGGTTTGGGTTGGTCAAGCACAGTCTTGTTCCAAGCATCAACCACCTCAACCTTGACCTTGACTGCATTCAGCTTCTTCGTAACCCGGTAAAGGTCAACCTTAACACTAGACGCCCCTGGCTTAGCAGCCGTGCCATCTGAGTTGACCCAGTGTTTAGAGACTGTCAGCTGGGAGTAATCGTCTGGCACATAGATAGCACCGCCGGCTGTCTTGAAGAAGTGGATGTTGCTTTGCTCGCCAATTTCTTTTTTGACCGTATCGCTTAGGCCATTGTAGATCTCGCTTGAAGTCTCCTTACCATTCAGCCAAACCAGGTAATAATAGTTACTATTAAGGCTGTAACCACTTGGCGCCTTACTTTCCTTTAAACGGTAAACCGTATTATTGTACAGGTTTGTCAAATCAAGCTTACCGTTTTTATCAGTTACCAGCTTGCCGTCAACATTAACGTCTTTAGCTGCAACCTTTTGCCAAAAACTGTCATTGAGCTTTTCTAAGCTAAATTCTGCACCTGACAGGTTCTTGGTATAGTCATCGCTATCAACTTTATAAACGGAAATCTTTTGCTCGGTTGTATGGGCAGAAGATGAACTATCAGTCAACTGGGTTGATTCATTGCTTGAATACTTGCCAGCTAAGGAAGCCTTGTTGCTGATCGTTGGACTAATATAGTTATCAGTATCAATGCTGTATTGATAGACCAAAACGCAGGCAGTCTTGTCTGGCAATTCTAGTTTGATCTGATGGGTATCACTGTCGTATTTCAGTGAATACAAACTGTGATCAATCTCATCCCCGATATGGTTTTCTGCCTTGGGATCATACTTATAAAGCTTGGTCTTTTGCAGGTCTAGGTAAGCATCCATCCCTTTTTCACGTAAAGACAACTGGTCGTTCAAGACAACCGTATCGCCATCGGGATTCAGGTCCAAGCCCTGCGGGTTAATGTCAACTTGGTAGCCAACCACATTGGTTGGGTTGCCATAAGAATCTTTGATCTGAACGCCTTTTTTCTTCAAAACCGAAACCTCTCTTGTTTCGGTAGTCGTTTGCTGGTCAGTGTAGCCATTCCAGCTAACGGTGTTGGTGTAAGACTTCTTGGTATTATTCATATCTTGCCAAGTCTCATCATCCTTAACCGATGCCTTGTAGGTTAGCTGAATAATGTGGCTGCTGTCTGAACTGTGGTAGCCATCTGGCAAAACGACATTTAATTTGGTCGTGCCATCAGCTTGTTTCGTCGTTGAAACATTTGGTTTCTGATCTCCAGCTAAATCATAAGTATGCCCGCTGCCATCCCACCAGTCCTGCTTAGGATATGCATAGTAATCATTGCCATAAAAAGCTGCCTTAAGACTGCCGTCTTTATAGGTCATTCCCTTAGGCAAGATATCCGTTACATCAATTTTTCCAGTGGAACCCTTTGGAATCGTTAGCAAGATCCGGTAGTAAATTGTCCCGTCAGTTTTGTCAAAATCAGCTGTTTGGTTGGCGCCTTGGTAGCTGCCAGCCTCACCAGTTAAACTAGCTTGTTTAACTACTAACTTACGGTTTTTGTAACTGTGGGAATCACTGCCTCTTTCAGCAATCTGTTCGTTGTTGAAGTAGCTAAAGTCACCAACATTCTTGTAGGTCCAAGTCTCACCTGGATTAACCTTGCTGATATTGGCATGTGTTGAATAGTGGATAACAAACTTGGTTGGTTTGATCGTCTCACCATCCTTAGACACTCGTAATTGGAAGTATCTAACTGGCGTTTTACTGTCTGTTTCATCGATTTGCTTATTGTCTTTATCAAAGAACCAGAGCTTAACTTTATAGTCTTCTCCTAAGACATACTTCTTAGTAACCTGTGAGCCCTCTTCAACAAGCAATTCCTGCTTGTCTGGATCAGTTAGTTCCTTATATAGCTCACTAGCTACACCATAGTGACTTTCTTCATCCTGTTCTTTAGCAGTTGAATCGTGTTCATTGGTGCTAGTAGCCTTTTGGATAGAGTCCGTATAATCCAGAGTGTCTAGCTCTTTCCCACTTAACTTAAAGGTTGAGTGCCAGTTATATCGCTTTTCCTCACTATTGCCACTAATTGCTTCTTCACTATCAAACTTTTTCTCAATTCCATACCTAGCAGCTGGAACCGTAACACTAGTGCTGTCTGAATAGTGGTGGGTTGAATCGTGAAAATCAACTGAGTTTTTAACATCTACAGATTTGTCACTAGCTTTAGGGGCCTTCGTTGTATAGGTAATTTTAAAAGTGTCTTTTTTATACTTGTCAGGCAACTTAGAGAAATCAATATTGATTTCTTTATCACCTTTCTTGCCCTTCACAATCAAAGAGCTTATATCATATTTTTCACCAGTACTGGTATCAACTAGCTTGATATCATCCAGCAAGCTGGCATTGTCTGGCAGGCTGTCGGTCAACTTGTAGTGACTGATATCCGCTTGGGCTTCATTGACGTAGATAGTCCAATCAATTTGACCATTGTTGTAGTTACCCCATTTGTGGATTAGGCGATTAGAGATCGTCTTACTGTTGCCGCCCCAATCTTCCTTGTCCTTTGACTTAGCGTGAACCGAGTTACCAATGCTTTCTTCGCCGGTGGTACCATCTTTAGGATCAATCTTTACTGAATAGGTAATTTCGTAAGACTCACCCTTATCCAGCTTTGGCAGACCTGCAATTTTAAAAGTAGCTTGATTACCGCTATTGGTACTAATCGTTGGCTGATACTGGCTAGTGCTTAATTCGTTTTTCTGGCCGCTAGCATCTTCTTTTACAATCTTGAAGCTGCCCTTGTCATAGCTGCCTGTTGCGTTGGTGACATAGGTCAGCGTATCTTCAAGTTTAACCGTATCAGGCGTACCTTTAGTCGTCGTCACCTTAACGGTATAGCTAACACTCTTCTTACTTTTAGCAACGGTACCATGCTTTTCGACTTTAATGTCGTGGTTCGTATCACCATTATCCGCCTTCTGGATCGGAATGGTTGTGCTAACCCCTGGGAATTTCAGGGTCTTTTCGCTTGAACTGCTGGAATTTTCCAGAGTACCGCTAACACTTAAATAACTATCTTTGTACGCGATCTTGGGGTCAAAGTTTTCGTTAAGAGTGATCTCAACCTTCCCATCAGTTGAAATGGTGTAAGTCCCAATTACCTTGCTGGAACCGTTTTTTTCATCAACAGAAAAGTCACCCTTTTGCTCTTTATCAATCTTAAAGCCATCTGGGAATTGGTAGGTAACCTTTGAGCCTTTGCCAGTCAAGCTGCCCATCGGAATATTAAAATTGAGGGTGGCTGTAACATTACTCCCATTAGATAAAGGCTTTGAACCGTCATAAGCGACCCACTGGCCATTTTGCTTAGTTTTAATGTCTAAACTAGTAATCCACTTTTTGTCAGCTAGGTCAGCAGTACTTTCTGCGGCAATAGCGCTATTGGCAGTCCAAACGCTGCTGCCAACCTCGACAAAGCTTGGCACCAAGATACTTAAAGTTAAAATCAATGCAGCAAATATGTGGGCCAGCCTTATTAACTTTTTCTCCTTAATCTTTCTCATCTTTCACATAACCTATATTGCAGCCTCAAAGTTCCTATAACAAATTCAACAACACATAATATATCTTGTATAAATTTATCTTCAACTAAAACATGACCGCTATAGATACCGATTGATTTATATATTTCAAAAAACTAATTAATAATAGTTAATAGTCATTTTTCACTATGCTTATTTAAAGCAAGCTTGTTCTACCGGCATTTCGGCGATTCATTGTTTTTTATCATAAACTAATTTCATTAATAATTCAAGATAAAATATGAAAGCGGTTATTACTTTATAGAAATAATTTAGAATTATGATTAATAAAATGATTACTTTTTAGTTATTTTGGTAATTAAAGTCAATGATCATGGGCAATAATTAGGTAATAAAAAAGGCTTTCTCTGAAAACAGAGAAAGCCTTTCTTAAACATTTTTTATCAACAACTCTTAATTGTTTATCACTAAAGCTTAAGAGCTACTTGTACTTGATAACGACCTTGGTGCCGACCTTCAGCTTGCCTGAAGTCCGTTGGCCATACAGCCAGCGGGCGTCACTAAGAGTCAAACGGATGCAGCCGTGAGAGTCAGGCTTGGTCCCCTGTACAGTCAAGTGGGCATTACTGCCGACGCCGCCGTAGCCATAGTGGTAGCCCTTGTAGTAGACGCCAGAGCCGTAGTTGTTAATCGGCACGCTGTGGAACAAGTAGTCACTGCCGTAGTAGGCCATGTAATAACGGGCCCCTACGCCGTCTGAGGAGACAAAGGACGGACCATAGGCTGCCTTGATAGAGAAGGTGCCCCGCGGCGTGTCACTTTGGTACTTGCCGTTAGTCATTTCAAAACGGCCGGCTGAAGAGTACATGGTGTAGATGACCTTCTTGCCGCTCATGACGTAAACCCGATTACCCAGGATGGAAACCCGGATCCAAACATTCTTGTACTTGGCCAGGTTCGGGTAAGCCCGCTTCTCACTTGACTTGAAGTAGTAGTCCCCGGTCTTGGCCCGCATGTCAGCCGGGTCATAGTAAGGGGCGTTGGCCGGCTTGTGGCGGACTCGCTTGTAGCGGACCTTGACCGTAACGTTCTTGGTCTTGCTGGTCACCTTCTTGGCCTTAACCTTAGTCGTGCTGCGCTTGTAGCCGCTTATAGCAGGAACCTTATAGCTCTTCCATGTCCCTTTTGACCACTTGCCGTAGCTCTTCTTGGAGCTCTTGGAAGTCTTGGTCAATTTGCCATCAGTATAGGTTTTAGTCGTCGTCGTGGTGGTCGTTACCGTTCTGGACAGCTTAACTTTCTGGGTGATGGTCTTGTTCTTGCCCGGCCGGTCCAGGATGATCTTCCGGGTCTTGGTTACGTATTGCTTCTTCTTGCTCTTCTTGACCGACTTCTTGGTCGTCACGACTGAAGACACTTTAACCGTGATATCTACCGTGTCGGTCGACTTGTCAGTATAGGTGACTAAAACAGTCCCCTTAACCGTGCCAGCCTTGGCCGTGCTTGGTGCTTGTTTCCAGGTCACTCTGGACACGTTCTTGAGGCTGGAAAGATTTCTGATAGCATCACTAGCCGACAAAGTCTTGCCCACCTTAACCGTCAAGCCGGTCTTGGCTACAGGGCTGTTCTGGCTGGCATAGCTGGTTACTACCAAGTCGACTTCAACTTCGCTGGTCGTCCCGTCAGTATAAGTGATGACTACCGTTGCCTTCTGGCTGCCGGCAGCTGACACGTCTGGCGTGCTCTTCCAACTGTAAGCCTGGACGCTCTTTAAATCAGCCTTGTTGCTGATAGCGTCAGAAGCGTTTGGCAGAGTGCCCACAGTCGTGGTCAGCTTCTGTCCTTTGGCTTCCTGCTGGTTTAAAGCAGTTGACGTTTCCGGCATGTTCGTAGTCGTATTCGTTGACGTATTTGTCGTCGTGTCCGTCATCTGCGCCGTGTCCGTGTCAGCCAAGACTGCTTGGCTGCCCAGGCCGCTGGTCAGCAGAGTCAAAGCTGCCACTGAAAGCAGGGTAAGATACTTTGACTTTTTCATAATTCCCTCCGATATCTAACAGGTGCTCAGGCGCTTCATCAAGCGCGGCATATAAGCAGAGATTTGCGTTGGCCGCACAAGGTAGGAGGACTGGTAAAGGTCGTCTCCTGCCCTTGAGTGGCAGTAAACTGCTGCTAAGACGCTGGTCAGCTTGGGACCAAACTGGCCAATAAAAGCGGCAATAATTCCCGCTAAAGTATCGCCCATTCCGCCCGTAGCCATCCCTGGGTTGCCGGCTGAATTGCGGTAGATTTCACCTGTAAAACCATATACTCGCGTTCGATGTGCCTTCAAGACTAGTATAACATTTTTCATTTTGCCCGAAAACAAATGCGAAAGTGCCGCTTGGTTGGCCTGATTTTCCTGGTCAGCAATCTTGATCCCGCTCAGCCTCTGCCACTCCATCTGGTGGGGAGTCAGAATGACCAAGCCGGCCTGGAGATTTCTCAGCAGGTCAGGCTTTTGGCTGAGCAAGTCTAAAGCGCTGGCGTCAAAAACAATAGTCTGGTCAGAACCTGCATGCTGGCAGACTGCTTCTAAAATTTCCCAGGCTTTCTCCTCCAGGCCCAGGCCAGGCCCGCACAAAACCACATTAGACCGGGCAATCTGCTCAGCCAGATCTAAATTGTAATCAAGCACGGCTGCTTCTGGCAGGCGGGCGTGGAGGGCGGCAAAATTGACCGGGTCGGTCGCTACCGTCGTCAGACCCGCCCCGGAGCAAACCGCGGCTTCAGCGGCCATGCTGATGGCTCCGCCGTACTGGCGATTTCCGCCAATCAGCAAGACCCGGCCGTAATTGCCCTTGTGGCTTTCAGCCAGCCGGGGGCGAACCACCTGCCGGGCTAAATCTTCATCAATGCTTTTCATCTTACTTGCTGCCAAAAATGCTCCGCCACAAACGGACGAAGAAGTTGGCCTCCTGGTTGTCCTGAGTTGCCACGGCTGGGGCAGTCACCGTCTTGCCGCTAAGAGATGGCAATTTACCGCTAGTTGCTGTGAACTTGTAGCTGGCCACCTTGCTCCCCTTCTTGACAGGGGCAGAAACAGCAGTCTTTGACAAAGAGGTCTGCAGCTTGCTGCCCTGCTTGGCCCAGATAGTCACCGTCTTGCCCAAGACAACCTTGCTGCTGGTTTCCTTGCCTTCCGGCACCTTGACCGTGTTGGCCCCGCTGATGCTGGACCCCTGCTTCAAGGTTACGGCCGTGTAGTTCTGGTAGACATAGTGCATTAATTTGGCCGTCTGCACGAAACGGGACGGGTCCTGGCTGTTTGCGTGCTTGGCGCCCAAAACCACGGTGATGATCCGGTGGCCGTTTTTCTTCACAGTCCCGGCGAAGCAGGCACCGGCCCTGTCAGTTGTCCCCGTCTTCAAACCGTCAACTGGCAGGTCAGAGTAGTAGCTGCTCAGCCCCTTCAGCATCCAGTTCCAGTTGGTCATCTGGCTTTGCGTTGAACCGGATGAGAAGGTAGCGCTAGTGATTGAAGTCGTCTGCAAGACTTCCGGGAAGTCCTTTAAGAGATTCTGGCAGACAATGGCCATGTCAGTGGCTGACATTTCGTTTTCAACATTCTTGCCCACGCCCGGGTAAGCAGCTGAGCCAAGATTGCCATTGGCCAAGCCGCAGGCGTTATAGATCTTGGCGTCCTTGATCCCCCAGCTGGTCAAAAGCTGGCGCATCTTTTTAACAAAAGTTACCTGGTCGCCGCTGACAGCCTGGGCCAGGGTCATGGCTGCCCCGTTAGCGGATTCGATCAAAGTGGCCCGGTAAAGCTCCTTGATCGTGTAAGCATGGCCGCTGGTTAATGGCACATTGGAATACTCAGTGTTCCGGCTGATCTTGGCAATCGCGGCTGTCGGCTTAGCCGTACTTGTCCAGGACAGCTTGCCCTGCTTGATGGCCTGCAGGGTCAGGTAAACCGTCACCAGCTTGGTCATGGAAGCAATCTGCCGCGGGGTCGTGGCATTCTTGGCATAAAGGATCTGCCCGCTGTCGGCATCAACGGCAATCGCGGCCTTGACGTCCAGGTTCAAGTCCTGCTGCTGGTAGTTGGCGGTTGCCGCCGCAACCGGCGCGGCCTGCCAAGTACTTATTCCGGTCAGTAATAATCCACTGGCTGCCAGACTCAGCAGCGCCTTTTTGATCTTTTTTAACAAAATCGCTCCTCTTTTCAAAAAAATTACGAAAATTTTGAATTAGCACTTCCATTTTACCAAATTTTTGCTATTATTAAATATGTGCTGAGGCACGAGATGCCCACTTGGCGGAATTGGCAGACGCGCAGCGTTCAGGTCGCTGTTCTGGCAACAGAGTGAAGGTTCGACTCCTTTAGTGGGCATGAATGAATAGCTGGGACGTCCAGCATGGGAGTTTTAAGAGCTGACCTAAGGGTCGGCTCTTTTTTTGCTTCTACTGCCTTTTTAGCCTAGCAAAGTAATAGAAAACTGCTCCTAAGAAAAAGTAAAGTTTTTCTAAAAAAGTAAAAAAGAAGATCTCCCTCAAAAAAGGAGATCTTCTTTTGATGTTACTAGTTATACTGGCTCTTAGTGAGAAGCACCTGAAGTAGTGTCTGGCGCGGTTTCTGGAGTTGAAGCACTAGTAGTTGCTTGAACTTGCAATGCGTCAGCCTTGTCTTCTGAGTGACCAGATGCACCTGAAGCTGCATCAATTTCCAAACCAAACTTTTCAGCAAAGTATGAGAATGGGTGCAGAGCTTCTG